>Ga0265319_1000377_pt1 | contig 32297 bp, 33 predicted proteins | sample 4824metaG_FD_192443 | JGI IMG/M metagenome (GOLD analysis project Ga0265319, IMG submission 192443) | Rhizosphere microbial communities from Carex aquatilis grown in University of Washington, Seatle, WA, United States - 4-8-24 metaG | ecosystem: Host-associated > Plants > Roots > Rhizosphere >...
TTTCACTCTTATCGGTGCGGCGGCCGGTGCATGGGGCGTGCAGCAAATTAACTCCGGGATCCTGAATCACGTAATTCCATTTCTTCTCCTCGTCATTATCGTCTATACGCTTCTTACTCCAAAATTCGGCGATGTCGAAAACCGCCCCCGAATTTCCGCTTCTCTCTTTTTTGTTATTGCCGGACTTGTTCTCGGATTTTACGACGGGTTCTTCGGTCCGGGCGTCGGTTCATTTTGGGCAATGGCGCTCGTGTTTTGGCGCGGCATGGACCTTACAAAAGCTACGGGCGCGACAAAACTGATGAACTTCACGAGCAATATTGTTTCATGCATCATTTTCCTTGCCGGAGGATTCGTCTGGTTTGGTGCGGGGCTGACGATGGCCGCCGGTGAAATTATCGGCGCAAGGATCGGCTCGCACTTGGTGATCAGGAGGGGAACCTCGCTTATCCGCCCGATTTATATTGCGATTGTTGTCGTTACGACACTGAAGCTTCTTTATAATGCCTACTCCCATTGATCTTTTTTTGTCGCCTTATCGGACAGTTCTGGATTCCTATTTTTTTGGAAGAATGTCGGATACCGTGTTGAATAGTTTTTTGGCTACGGTGTCCGAAATCTGACAAGCGAAATCCTCTTGTTTGACCGACTTTTGTTGATTACCTTTTTGCATGATGATCCGACGCAGTCCTTACTTGTCCTCACGGAGTCCGCTATGAAAACAATTGCCGAACGCTATGTCAAATTAGTTCTGAACGTTGGAGTGTATGATGCTGATTTTGTCGATGCCTATTATGGACCGGAAGAATGGAAACCATCCGGCGGAAGCGCTGTAAGAGAAGAGAATTTTCCTGCTGCCGTTTTCGACCAGGAGGTGCAGTCGCTGCTAAATTCCTTGAATGCTGTCGATACGATGAGGCTTAGCCCAATAGAAAAGCTTCGCCTTGCATCAATGACGAAGCAGCTTATTGCAGTACGGTCCAGAATTTTTCTTCTCTCACAAAAGAAACTTCTATTTGACGAGGAATCGCGGCAAACCTACGACGCCGTTGCTCCTGCGTTCCCGGAACGCTACTATAAAGAATTGCTCGATGAACTTGGCGGACTGCTTCCGGGGACAGGAAAAGTTTCCGACCGGCTGGAACGGTACAAACAACTGTTCGTGATCCCAAAGGAAAAACTCGATGCGGTGTTCAAAGCCGCAATCGCCGAGGGACGAAGAAGAACGCTGCAGCATATCGCCCTCCCGTCAACCGAAAGTTTTACGGTCGAATACGTGAACAATAAACCATGGAGCGGCTATAATTGGTATAAAGGGAATAGCTTCAGTGTCATTCAGGTGAACACAGATTTGCCGATATTCATTGACCGCGCCGTCGACCTCGCATGCCACGAGGGGTATCCCGGGCATCACGTCTATAATATGTTGATGGAAAAAAATCTTTTCCGCGAACGGGGCTGGATGGAGTTTTCCGTCTATCCGTTGTTCAGCCCGCAATCACTCATCGCAGAAGGGAGTGCCAACTTCGGAATTGAAGTGGCACTGCCCGGCGAAGAACGAGTCCATTTTGAACGCGACATTCTTTTCCCTATCGCCGGCCTCGACGCGTCGAAAGCGGAAGAGTATTACAAAATTCAATCTGTCAAAACAAAACTCGACTATGCAGGGAACGAATCCGCGCGCAATTATCTTGACGGAAAGTGGAGCAAGGAAGATGCCGTGGAATGGCTGGTGACGTACGCTTTATTCTCTCCTGAGCGCGCAGCGCAGCGTGTCGGTTTCATCGAGCGGTATCGCAGTTACGTCATAAACTACAATTTGGGGCAGGATATGGTTCGAACATACATCGAGAATCGCCGAGGAGATGCGTCTCACGCCGAGCTTCGTTGGAAACTCTTTGAAGAACTTCTGTCTCAACCGCATACGCCGAGCGACTTGGTGCAGACTATTCCATGAGGCTGGACTTGTTGGCGGGACTTCTGAGGAATGGCAGCTCGATGTCAATCTTCTGTAGTCGAAAAAGAAATCCGGAAGAGAGAGGCACAGCACATTCGTCACAATTCCACTGGCTGTGCCTTGCTCTTCCAAAGGATTGTTACGGTTCAGTTCCCGAAAATTTTTGTTCCGCGTTATAGATCGTGATTCCCCAATTGAATGGGTCTGAGGGAGGATCATCATTCCAGTCCTCGAAGCTGTGCGATCCATCGCTTCTGTAATGTACGATGTACTCGCCGGGTTGCAGCGTGATCGTCCCGTCGAACCGCCTGTTTTTTTCCGCTCCTCCCGCGTGCTCGGTCATCCGATACGTCATCTCCCATAATGTTTTGCCCGATTTACCCCCTTCGATCCAACCATAGTCGTACATCTCACCGTCGCGTCCCTCGCCAAGCGCATAGATGCGGACCTCGGTCTCTTTTTCAAGTATGAAACTTTTTTGCCTCCGTTCATCGTCCCCGACTCTTACGATACGTGCGAGAATCGACTTGTCGCTTTGGTCGTCATACGGCCCGACATCACTCGCGGCGTAATTGTCATCCGAGGCGAGCACGGTGATCCCCCAGTGTTCCTGGTCGTACGGTGGGGCTGCATTCCAATCGTGATAATTGTGAGACCCGTCCGATACGAAGTACGCCATGTAACTTCCCTTGTCGAGATGGATTACCTTATCGACCATCCGGTTCTTCTCGGCACCGCCGGCATGTTCCGTGCTGCCGTATTTCATCTCCCATACTTTCGCGTTCGTCCTTGCATTCGTGATCCATCCGTAATCGTACATCTCCCCCTCATGCCCTTCCCCGATAGCGAGGATTCGCACATCCATCCCTCGTTTTAATGTAAACCCTTTCGAGCGGTATTCTTTGTCTCTCACCCGCGTGAGGTCAACGATGACATTTTTTCTAGGGACATCTTCATATTTGGACAGCCGGACATTGTGGGCCATTTCGGGCTGCGCGGCGCGGACGGTCATTCCCCAGAACTCGGGGTCGTACGGCGGCGGAGCGTTCCATTCTCGCGCGGAATGAGAATTGTCGGTGACAAAAAAAGCGGCATAACTTCCGGCGGGAAGAGAGATCGTTTCTTTCACCATCCTGTTTTTTCTGTCTCCGCCGGCATGGTCTAGATCCTTGTCCTTCATTGTCCAAACGATTTCGTTTGTTTTTACATTTTTGATCCATCCGTAATCGTATGAACCGTCCGTGCGCAATTCGCCGAGCGCGTAAATTGAAAGGTCTGTCGGCTTGTCGAGAATGAAACCCTGCTGTTCAAATTGGTTGTCCCATAGCCCGGACATAGAAAAGAGAGAATTCTTTTTGTATTCGTCCTGACGCTTTTTGACTGCTTCAGTATTCAGGCGCGTTCCCTTCCCGGTTACGACGACCGAGAGATCTTTGTACTCTCGCGAGAAATTGTCATCATCGCTCCAATGCAGCACCTCGTCCCCGAGAAAATCAATAAGTCCGGAGAGCCCGTTGATATTGGAAAACGAATAAGGGAAAGAAGCGTAGTAGACTTCGTAGAACCCTTTCGGGAGAGTGACGTTATCGGTGTATGTTGCCGTCGAACGGTCTTCATCGTTTGAGGAAGCATGGCGCATGTCCCACACTTTTTCACGGGTGTCGGAATTCAGAATCCAGGCGCGAGTCCATAGCGGGTGTTTCCGGCTTGATGCAATAACCTTTATCGAAACGTCCTGCGGTTCGTCCAGAATAAATCCTTCGAACTTAACATCCCGTTTGTGGAAGTTTTGAATCTCAGTCAGGACATTCTCCTGTGCTGCGCATTTGCCGCCAAACCCCGCAAATACAGCAAGAAGAACGAGGAAGGAAATTCTGTTCATGGAAACGCTCCTTTCTAGAAATACACTAAATGAACTCGATGATTTTGGCATATACCCGATCGAAAACGCTATCCCCATTCTACGAGATAATGTCAAATTTGTTTCCTCCTGTAAGCGACTATTGGATTGAGTTTTGCCAGTAAAATATCTACTTTGTTCTTAAGCCATTTCACCAGTACATACATATAAATGAAGAGGGCAAAGATGAAAACAACTGTTTTTCTTATCGTATCTGTAGTCGTTCTCTGTGCTTTCACCGTTTTCGCACAAGACAATACGGCGACGCCCAAGGTGGATCGGCGAGAAATCCGGCAGCAAAAACGGATTAAACAAGGGGAAAGAAGCGGACAATTGACGCCTCGTGAATCGAGAACTCTCGAACGCCGTGAGGCAAAGATACGCCGCGATGAAGCGAAAGCAAAATCCGACGGGAAAGTTACTCCGGCGGAACGCCGCAAATTAAATAGGGAAGAAAATCGAACGAGCCGCGCAATCTATCGGAAGAAACATAACCGCCGGACTGATGCAAACCCTCAAGGGAAATAACCCTATAGTGGTCCGAGACATGAGTCTCTTACGTTGAATGGCTGCCGGGAATTTACCGCGTCACCTCATTGCTGGATTCAATAAATAATTTCGTGGCTCCTCCCGAAGATCGCGAAGCGATCTCCCAAAGGGATCGCTTCGCGACCTTTGGGCGATGCCTTTCCGAAGGAACCTCTTGGGCCGGCATTCTCGCGACTTCGTCGGTCGACGGCTCGGCGAGGATCGGGATGACAAACCAAGGCATTGTTGAGATGGCTCTTTTTCAAATCAGGACACTACCGACATTTAACTTTCATGGCATTTGAATGTCGATTTTTCTATTTTAGCTCTTGCCGTTACCCCTAATTTATTCAGATTTATAGATGAAACTTCTTCTTTCGTACCTCAGACAGTACTGGAAGCTGGTCGCATTCGCGCTGCTCCTTGCAGCCGTCAATCAGACTTTTTCTCTTCTCGACCCGTTGATCTTCCGGCATGTGATCGACGAATACGCGACCCGGTTCAAGGAATATTCGGCGCAGCAATTTTTCAAAGGGGTCGGTCTGCTGCTTGCCGCTGCGGTGGGAGTTGCATTCGTGTCGCGGGTTGCGAAAAACTTCCAGGATTATTATATCAATGTCATCACTCAAAGGCTCGGCGCACAGATCTATTCTGATGGCTTGAAGCATTCGCTCGAGCTTCCGTATTCCGTGTTCGAAGACCAGCGCAGCGGCGAGACACTGGGAAAATTGCAGAAAGTGCGGAGCGATGTTGAACGGCTCATTGCGGCGGCCGTCAATATTCTTTTCACAACCCTGGTCGGAGTTATCTTTGTAACGATCTATGCATTCAGCGTCCATTGGCTTATTGCTCCTGTCTATTTTTCTACCATCCCGATCCTGGGGATCCTGAGCTCCGTTCTCGGGAAGAAAATCAAGACAATCCAGAAGACGATCGTTGCCGAAACCACCGGGCTTGCCGGATCGACGACGGAGTCGCTTCGCAACATCGAGTTGGTCAAAAGCCTTGGACTGGCGCAGCAGGAAATAGCGCGGCTGAATAATGTCACCGGAAAAATACTGAAACTTGAGTTGAAGAAAGTCCGCTACCTTCGGAGCCTGAGTTTCATCCAGGGATCTTCGGTGAATTTTTTGCGGACATCGATTCTTTTCCTGATGCTGTACCTCATCTACGCGCAGCAAATTACGTTTGGCCAGTTTTTTTCCTTGTGGATCTATTCGTTCTTTATTTTCGGCCCCTTGCAGGAATTGGGGAATGTCATCAATATCTACCGTGAGGCCGAGGTTTCACTCAACAATTTCGAAGCGATATTGAATACTCCGAAGGAGCCGACACCGGCAAATCCGGTATCCGTTACGGAAATCACAACGCTCGAATTCAAAAGCGTCAGTTTTAAACATCAAACTGCGACGGCGAATGCATTGAACGGAATTTCATTTAACACAAAACTGGGCGAGACGGTCGCATTTGTAGGTCCGTCCGGCTCGGGGAAAACGACTCTGGTGAAATTATTGGTAGGATTGTATGCGCCGCAGTCGGGACAGATTCTTTACAACGGCCATAAGAGTACAGACGTAGCGTTGAACCAATTGAGAGAAAGAATTGGTTTTGTTACCCAGGATACGCAGCTTTTTTCCGGCACGATCAGGGAAAACCTTCTTTTCGTACACCCGAAAGCCAGCGATGCCGAGTGCATGGAGGTGCTTCACCAGGCTGCCTGTCAGAGTTTGCTGGCAAGAGCGGATAAGGGGCTGGACACAATGATCGGCGAAGGAGGAGTTAAAGTTTCGGGCGGAGAGAAACAGCGCCTCTCGATCGCGCGCGCGCTGCTGCGCCGTCCCGACCTGTTGGTGTTCGATGAAGCGACGTCTTCGCTTGATTCCCTTACCGAAGAAGAAATCACATCGACCATTCGCGAGATTTCGACAAGAAAGGACCTTGTCACGATTCTCATCGCTCACCGGCTTTCAACTATCATGCATGCCGACAAAATTTTCGTCCTCGAAAAAGGGCATATCATCGAATCGGGGAAACACCATAACCTCCTGGAATTAAAAGGTTTGTACTATGCAATGTGGAGACAGCAAATCGGCGAGCGTGAAGACGGAACGACGCGCGTTGCTTTAAGTGCTGCGAAAAACATAACGAGGAACTGAACATCCTGACAATGGATTTCCGATCCTTGCTGGAGTTACTTATCCATCGCGCACAGACGGAGCGAGAGTCATGTCTAAAGTTTTTTTCATCCAAAGGAAATAATAATTGATCGGTGAACTTAGCGCATTATTGACTGCATGTGTGTGGTCGGTCAGTTCGATTATGTTCGCGGGGGCAATTCGGAGAATCGGATCGGTGCAAGTGAACGTTGCCCGGCTCGTCATGGCGGCGGTCTTGCTTCTGCTGACAGTTCTTGCAGCGAACCTCAGCATGCGCCTTTCGTTCGGCCAGTATGCTTACCTTAGCATCAGCGGTTTCATTGGACTGGTGTTCGGCGATACGTTCCTCTTTAAATCATTTCAAGTAAACGGAGCGCGCATCAGTATGCTGATCATGTCGCTCGCTCCAGCGATCAGCGCGGTGCTGGCATATTTTATTCTGGGGGAAATGCTTTCAGCATGGGGAATTATCGGCATTATTGTGACAACGGCAGGGATCGTGCTTGTCATCGTATCGAACCAGAAAAGCGAATCGACCCGAGTGAAAGTCACGCGCAGCGGACTGGTCTATGGTTTTCTCGGCGCACTCGGTCAGGGAGCAGGTTTGGTTTTTGCACGTCTGGCATTCGTTGAAGGAGAGATCAACGGCTTCGTGGCAACGTTCATTAGGATCGCCGCATCGGTGATCATCCTTCTTCCGCTGACACTTCTGACAGGCCGCATCAAAGATCCGGTAAGGGTATTTTCGAAAGATAGACGAGCATTGATGCTGACGATTGGAGGTGCGATATTCGGACCGTATCTGGGAATTACGCTCAGCCTCATTGCGATCATGTACACGAAAGTCGGCATCGCCGCGACGCTTATCGCGACTGTTCCGATTCTTATGCTGCCGCTCGTGCGGTTTATTTACAAAGAACGGCTTTCATGGCATGCAATCGTAGGTGCATGCGTTGCAGTCGGCGGCGTTGCAATTCTCTTTTTGCGGTGAGTGATGTATCTCAGCAGAGGGTAGAGTTGCATTTTGCCTCGCGCTTGAATTATGTCGGACACCTTACCCGAAATATCGTGATCAATTGAAAGATTTGGAAAAGTAAATCAACCAAGTGTGCGACATTTTTCTGAATTGCAACACTACCCGCGGGTTCTGATATTGCATTTCGATAAACTAATCCCTACTTTTTCCACCAAGAATACAACGGAACTGACTTTGCAAATACTCGCGGAGATATTCTGAACAAAAAAGTTCTCATTATTGACGACGAAGATTTTCTGCGGAGCTTTTACTCACATTACTTTGTGAACAAAGGATTTACCATCCTTGAGGCGGACAATGGGCTTGATGGTCTCGCTATTGCCGAAGCGGAGAAACCCGAGCTTATCCTTCTCGATCTTATCATGCCCGGAATGCACGGCTTTGCTGTGTGCAAACAGCTGCGTCAAAACCCGGTGTTCAACAAAACGACAATCATCATTGCCTCCTCAAAATCATATAAGCCCGACATCGACAAAGCGCTTGAGCTTGGCGCCGACGCCTACGTCATTAAACCGGTCGAGTTTGACGAGCTGTTTCAAATTGCAAATGAGAAAATGGTACAACGGATGAAGGAGATGCCGTGAAGGTTCGATTTTGGGGAACGCGCGGGTCGATCGCTACTCCCGGACCGGCAACGCTGCGGTACGGCGGCAATACATCGTGTGTCGAAGTCCGGGCGAATGGTACCATCATTGTTTTTGACGCCGGCACCGGGATTCACAACCTCGGAATTCAACTTCAGAAAGAATTTCCCTCCCAGCCTATCACCGTCCATATTTTTGTCAGCCACACGCATTGGGATCATATACAAGGCTTTCCGTTTTTTCTTCCGGCATACGGGCACCAAAACCGGATCGTCATTTACGGGCCGCCGGGGAGAGATAAGACCCTCCGTCAGATCATGCGGATGCAGATGGATTCTGATTATTTTCCCGTTGCCATCGGTGACATGAACCCGAACATCGAAATCGTTGAGATGGAGGCTCCGATTATAATCGACGGCATCTCCATCACCCATTTTTATTTGAACCATCCTGCGATGTCGCTTGCCTATCGCGTCTCCGACGGAACTCGCAGCGTTGTGTACGCAACGGACAACGAGCCGTACCAATTCACGCTGCCGGCGCAGCAAAAAACCACAAGGCCCACGGGATTTCCTGAATACCTGGATGATAAGCTTATAGAATTCCTGAAGGGGACCGATTTGTACATCGGCGAAGCTCAATACACGCTTGAAGAATACAAGGCGAAGACGGGATGGGGGCACTCACCGGTCGAATCGATCGTAGAGTTTGCCGTGAAAGCAAAAGTAAAGCGGCTTGCCCTTTTTCACCACGACCCGTACCATGACGATGCATTCGTCGATGAGATGGTGAAACACGCACAGCAGCTTATTGCCGCGCAAAAAAGTCCGGTCGAGTGTTTTGGTGCAAAAGAGGGAATGGAAGTTATTCTATAACGCCAGACTCTTCTGCTATGGCCGCTACCGAATGGAATCTATCTCAAAAATGTCTCGTTGTGTGCCCTTCGACGCTCCCGTTCCGCTGAACCGGAACGGGATTGCTCAGGGTGAACGGACTCCGTCTTCATCCTGAGTAAGTGATCCCGCTCGACGAGCGGGAGAACGCATCGAAGGATTAGGCTCGGTGTTTTTGAGATAGCTTCTATTAACATCCAACATTCTACCTCGTCACTCCTTCAATCCAATCCCCAATCACCTTCAGTGCTTCAGGATTTATTGTCTCCTCTATCTTAGCGTATTCAAGCGGTGCGCCGGTTTCCGTTTTCTGAAAGAGATGGTTCAGCCCGGGGAGGATTTTTGCGACGGCATTTTTATTTCCGCTCACCTTGAAGGCACGTTCCAATCCCTCCAGATTCTGCTGAGCCGGGACCTGCAGATCCTTGCTCCCGTCGAGCGCCAGGATCGGGCATGTCACTTTTTCCAAAGCAGGAATTGGGTCATATGTCACGAAAAATCGGAACCACGGCGATGTCAGTTGTTTGACCGCAGCATTGACTGCTTCTTCATTGATCTTGCCGACCGTCGCGGAGTCGGCCGCCATCGATTCTTTAACAGCCGAACGGATTTCCTGCTGAAGCTTCGTCGTATCGGATTCTGTCCGGATGAGTGAATAAAGTTTTCGGTTGAGCTGTAGTTCTTTTGTAATTTCTTCCGCCGGGATTCCCATCGCCGTGGAGATGAGTGAATCCTGTAAGTAGAGAATTTCTTCACCGGTGAGAGAAGGCCCGGCCATCATGACGATGAAAGCGACATCCTTCGAATCGCTGGCAACCATCGGCGCGATAATTCCCCCTTCGCTGTGGCCTAACAGTCCGATCTTTTTGCCGTTCACATCCTTCCGGGACTTCAAAAACTTGATGCCGGCCCGCACATCGCCGGCGAAGTCTTTCGTTGTCGCCGCGCCAAAATTCCCCGTGGATTTTGCCGTTCCCCTGTCGTCAACTCGAAGTACGGCGATTCCTCTTCGTGTGAGATAGTCGGCAATAACGAGAAAAGGCTTGTGGCCGAACAGCTCTTCGTCCCTGTTTTGAGCGCCGGAGCCGGTAATGAGAAGGAGGGCGGGAAACGGCCCGCCGGATTTTGGTTTTGTAAACGTTCCCGCCAGAGTGATGCCAGCCTCGCTGTTTTCATAGGAAACTTCTTCTGCGTCGTATGGAAACGGCGGCTTCGGTTCCTGAGGCCGCCGCAGCTCGGCAACTTCATGAGTGCGGTGGATATCGAGCGGGAGCGCTAATCCACCCTGTTTCCATGTACCGGTAATAACCGAATCTCCCGGCTGCACCTTTCCTTCATACGAACCGCCGACAGCGTTGATCGTGAGGATAAGACTATCGAGACGAGTAGATACGTTATCGACCGGGATGCCTTTCGCTCCCTGATCGGGGCTGTCCAGCGTTGCCTTCGTCGCCCCAGTCGAATCTGTCTGGATGTGAAAGACTATCCGCAATGCCATCGTTTGGACTTTCAAGGCTCCCAGCCAGGTGCCGTCGATGTTTTTGTCCGAGGCGAAAGAAGATTGGGTGAAAACGTAAGACGTGAGAATGATAAATAAATACAAAAAGGAATTTTTTTCCATAGGAACTCCTTTTGAGAAAGTATGGTATCGTTCGCTGTTGAGTTTTTTCATTAATAAATTGCTTCTTATCGAAGCTTGGGCTGAACAGTAAGTTGTCCCAATGTAAATTCTTTTCACCTCGAAGGCAAGGAAGAGCCTTCCATCTCCCTTCAATTTTTCGTATATTTACTCCACAATTCTCTGATTACTAATATCTGCCAAACTGATCACTGTTCCATGCTCTCTCTCGATCACATCTCGGTGCAATTCGGCGGGCGGTACTTGTTCGACGACCTTTCGCTCATGGTCGGTCCGCACGACCGCATCGGGCTTGTCGGTTCGAACGGCGCCGGTAAGACGACGCTGCTGAAGATTATCGCCAGTCTCTCTCATGCCGAAAGCGGCACAGTGAGCAAAGCACATTATGTCACCGCCGGGTATTTGCCGCAGGACGGCGTGACCGCAGTTGGTAAAACACTCTATAAAGAAGTAGAGACGGCGTTTGAGAACATACTTTTGGTCCAGCAGGAACTCGAGGAAGCGCATGCGCTTCTTAGCACGCAGGACACGGAGAGTCAAGAGTACATGGAAACGCTGGAGATCTACGGCGAGCTCCAGCATAAGCTGGAGGATCTCGATGCATTCCGCATGCAGTCGAAGATCGAACGGGTGCTGATGGGACTCGGATTTTCGGTTCCGGACCTGGAGCGTCAGACGGACGAGTTCAGCGGCGGCTGGCAGATGCGCATCGAGCTGGCGAAGCTTTTGCTCAAAGAGCCGTCGGTGCTGCTGCTCGACGAACCGACGAACCATCTCGACATCGAATCGCTTCAATGGCTTGAAGAATATCTGCACCAGTACAACGGCGCAATCATCCTCGTGTCGCACGACCGGGCATTCCTCGATTCGATCACCGCACGTACGTTTGCTCTCAGCCTCGGCAAAATGGAGGAATATGCGGGAAACTACTCCTTCTACGAAAAAGAACGACTGATCCGCAAAGAGCTGGTGATGAACGCATATAAAAATCAGCAGCAACAGTTGAAGCAGACGCAGCAGTTCGTCGACCGCTTCCGCTATAAGGCGACGAAAGCACGGCAGGTGCAGAGCCGCATTAAGCAGATGGAAAAGCTGGATTTGATAGAGATTGAAGACGAAGAGCAGGAGATCCATTTTCATTTTCCGCAGCCGCAGCCGAGCGGGCGCGTCGTGATGGAGCTGAAAAATCTCCAGAAGAGCTACGGCACGCATAAAGTATTTACTGGGTTAAACTACACAATCGAACGAGGGGACAGGATCGCGGTCGTCGGCGTGAACGGTGCCGGCAAATCGACGTTCTCAAGAATTGTTGCGGGTGTGGAACCGTTCAACGGCGGCGAACGGGTGCCCGGCTATAACACGATCGTGTCGTACTTTGCCCAGCATCAGGCGGAAGAGCTCGACATGTCCAAAGAAGTGCTCCAAATTGTTGATGAGGTTGCCACGGGAGAAGTCAGAACGAAGCTGCGGACGATTCTTGGTTCGTTCCTATTCCGCGGCGACGATGTTTTTAAAAAAGTGAAGGTGCTTTCGGGTGGAGAAAAAAGCCGCCTCGCATTGTCAAAGATGCTGCTGCTTCCGTCAAATTTTTTAATTATGGACGAACCGACCAATCACCTTGACATGCGGTCGAAGAAAGTCCTACAGGAGGCGCTTGCAGAATTTAGCGGAACGTATCTCATCGTCTCGCATGACAGGGCATTTCTCGACCCGATCGTAAATAAGGTGCTGGAGTTCAGTCACGGCGGAATCCGGACGTACCTGGGGAACGTGAGCGATTATCTGACGAAGAAAAAGGAAGGGGCGGGCGGGAAAAGGACAGAAGACAGAAAACAGAATGCAGGAGGCAGCAGGCAGAAGGTTTCTGAAGGCCTAACACCCAAGACCCAAGACCAAAGACTTAAGAACAAAGGGCAGCACACCGATCATCATTCCGAAAAAGAAAAGAAACGAATCGAGGCAGAACGACGGCAAGAACATTCGAAAAAATTCCAGCCGTTGAAGAAAAGACTTTCATCAGTCGAGAAAGAAATCGAAAAATTGGAGGGACGCAAGTCGGAGATCGAAAAACTAATGGGGCAGCCGGAATTCTACAAGAACGGTGAAGAGGCCAAACATATTTCGGCAGAGTATAAAGCCGTCCAGGCAATGCTGAACGACAATTATTATGAATGGGATAAGGTGTCCCAGGAGATTGCCAAAATGGAAAGCGGGAGCTGATGCCCGTACGAGGCGACATCCTTGAATTGACGATTGACTCTTCGGGGTTTGAAGGGACGAGCGTAGCCCGTCATGAAGGCATGGTTGTGTTTGTTGAAGGGGCGGTTGCGGGGGATGTAGTGCGCGCTCAGATTTTTCGTACGAAGAAAAAACATCTTGAAGCAAAAGTTGTTGATGTGCTTCAGCCGTCGCCGAACCGCACCACGCCGAGGTGCAAATATTTCGGGACATGCGGCGGCTGCAGGTGGCAGCATGTTCAGTACGAATCGCAGCTTGCATTCAAACAGCAGCATGTTGTCGATGCGCTTGAACGGATCGGCGGGTTTAAGGGAGTCCGTGTCCTTCCGATCATCCCATCAAAAGAAATTTATTTCTATCGGAACAAACTGGAGTTTTCGTTCGGGGACAGAAGGTGGCTGGAGACCCCACCCCCGGCCCATCCCCTGCAGGGGGGGGGAGGCAGTACTGCGGACATGGCGTTGGGCTTCCACATCCCCCAACGCTACGATAAAATTCTCGACATCGATGAATGTTATCTTCAATCGGAATTGAGCAACGGCATTTTGAACGCTGTAAAGAGGTTTGCCGTCGAGCATTCGCTGCCGGCATACACGTCCGAGCCGCAGTCAGGATATCTCCGCAACCTCGTTATCCGGGAAGGAAAAAATACGGGCGACGTGATGGTAAATCTGGTAACGTTTGACGACCGTCCCGACGTCATGAAGGAACTGACGGCGGAATTGACGAAGTCCTTCCCCGAAATCGTCACGGTGGTTAACAATATAACCGCGAAGCTTGCAAATGTTGCCGTCGGGGAGACGGAAATGGTCTATTACGGCAGCGGCGTCTTCACCGAGAAGATCGGCGATCACCTGTTTCATCTTTCCGCAAATTCGTTCTTTCAGACGAACACGCGCCAGGCGGAAACGCTGTACGCCGTGACAAAGGAATTTGCCGAACTGAAACTGAGCGATGTGGTATACGACTTGTATTGCGGCACGGGCGCAATTTCACTCTACATTTCAGGCGCAGTAAAACAGGTCGTCGGCATCGAACTCATCGAGAGTTCGATCTTCAACGCGAGGATGAATGCCGAAGTTAACGGCATTGGTAATTGCGAATTCATTGCCGGCGATCTGAAAGATTTATTGACGAGGGATGTCGGGTGGAAGGAAAAATTTGCCGCGCCCGATGTTTTGATCATCGACCCGCCGAGAAGCGGAATGCATCCGAAAGCGGTCGAAGAAATCGGCGGGATGAAAATCCCCAGAATCGTCTACGTCAGCTGCAATCCTGCGACGCTCGCCCGCGACCTCCAGCTCCTTGCCCCATTCGGATATTCAATCGACAAAGTCCAGCCGGTCGATATGTTCCCCCATACATATCACATCGAGAGCGTGACGAAACTGACTTTGCTTTAACATCTCACGGCGTAAAAGACAGCCCGATACTGCCGGAGACCCCGCTCGTTGAAAACTCGATGTCTGAAGGCTGCGCGTTTACTTCATTCTCAAACTCTTCAAATTTCAATCCGCGGTAAGCTATTTCCAGCTGTACACTTATAGCAGACGACAACGGAACGGTTGTCTGCGCCGCAATGCGGAAGCCGTAGGCCGGGCTGAACAAGCTGTTTGAATACGACGTTGTCGTTCCTTCCGACGTTGTGAACGACCCGTCTTCGGTGAGATATCCCAATGCATAAATGAAATCAATTTCGACTTGAAAATCTGAACTCAACGTCGACAAACCGACTCCAACCGAAAGCGGATAGGCAGAATATTTTTCCTTGATTAACCCCTGCACTTCTCCAACCGGCGTAGAAGAAGTTTTCGTTTCCGGTGACGAGAAGGAATAGTCCCGCTCGGCCCACAAATATCCGCCGCGGAGAACTAGAATTTTTGTGTCCTGGTTCGGCCGGATTGTTAGAGCAGCTGCAAGCTCCGGCATTGATTTTATTGACCGGGCTAAACTGCCGAGCGCCTCGTTTGACGTTGCAATGCGGTCGTTAATCTGTTCAGGATTCATGGCTTGAATGCCAAAGCTAAGCGAAAAGCGAAACTTTGGAGCAAGCACGGAAGAATCAGGGTGTTGTGCCTTTGCACAGTAAGCAACGAAGAGACTTATAAGAATACAAAGTAAACGTTTCATGGCAACCCCTATTGTTTAAGAGCAGCGATTCGTAGAAGAGTGAAAACTTCTTCTCCCAATGATGAGACTGAAATATTGATTTGTTCCAGCTCGATATAGTACACGCCGGGGGGCACCTTGAAACCGTCGGCGCCCTTTCCATACCAGGTTACCTTGAATTGGCCGGCCTTTTGGGTTGCGTTATCGATAAGGATGGCTTGTTTCTGATTGAAGCGGTCGAAAACGACGATTCGAATCCAGGGAGCCGCATTAGGTCTGATGTCAGGAACTCCAAATTCTACTACCGTTGTATCTGTGAAGGGGTTAGGATAATTCTGGCTAAGATAATATGTCGAAGGAGGAGCATTGGCGATCTGCTGTTCGGCGCATGAACAATACAAGAGCGAAAAGAACACAATGATAAGGGAAAGATGTTTCATACTCACCCCGCTATGATGTGAAAGCATAATGTTCAAAGGGAAGCAATTTTGCTGCTCGTTCAACCGATTGTCTTTACGCTTTTGGGCGAAACAACAATCTGGCTTTGACTGCATGACTTCCACTTACCTCTTCTTATTGCTGTTCCTGAGTTTTTACATTGCCAAATGTTCACCCGCATCCCAATAGAGATGCTCCGCCTTCAAGGTTTACAGGTTTAAGTGAAGTGTAAGGAAACGCGGTCTGTCTTTCATGCGGCCTCCCAAGCGTACGAAATCAATCGAAGAAATGTACCGCAAAAACTTAGAGAGAAAAGATCAAAATGTCAAACGAAAAAGTGAGATCAATATAAGATACCTTCCAGAAGCTCTTTTTGTTGATTTCCTGAATATTTCGGCGGCGGCAACTCTTGGAGAAAGTCTCCGGAAGGTGCGAACCCGTACTTCAAATGAACAACAGAAAAATGGGAGGTTATTTCAACCATCGTTCGAAAAACCCAGCCACGCGTTCTTCGTATTCTTTCTGGGCAATATTGTGGATGTCAGTGTGGTTCGCGCCGTCGATCAAATACAGCTCTTTCGGCTCATGCGCGTTGGCAAAGAGCTGTTCGCTGTACTGATACTTGATGCGGGTGTCCTTCTTTCCATGAATAAAAAGAATGGGCACATTCACAGAAGGGAGCGACCGTAGCGGTGAAACGTCGTGGTGGCTGAAATGTGCAATGTGTTCCGACCGTTTCATTGCTACGTTCCTGAGAAAATGCCACGGCATCCACAATAAGCGTTTCTGGTAATCGACGGTGATGGTTCGCAAATTTGTAAAACATCCTTCTGCAACAACAGCGCTGATGCGGGGCTCAACGCTTGCCGCTTGAACCGCTATCGCGGCGCCCATCGACGTTCCGAAGAGGCCGATTTTCCCGAGAGACGATTTTTCCCGTTCTGTAAGTATATCGATCGCCTTCGACACATCGTATTTTTCATAGTAGCCGTACGTGCAGAAACGCCCCTCGCTTTTTCCATGGGCCCGCGAATCGTACAACATCACGTTGAAATGCCGCGAATGAAATACCTGAGTAAGCCGCAGTCCGCTGATCTTGTTGTCTCCGACGCCGTGAAGGTAGAAAATGGTTCCTCGCACGCTGCCTTCCGCCGGAATGTACCAGGCGTGAAGCCGTTGTTTGTCCCCGTTGATGAACCAAAATTCCTCGTACGAAAGATGAAGATCGGCGGGAGAAAGTGGTTCGCCGCGTTCCTTGTAGAAATCTTCACCGCGGCGGCGCGGGGTCAGGACCATGATAGGGCCGATCGCGAAAATCACGAGTGTTGCAGCACAAGCGAATGCAATAATGGCGAGAAAGAGCCCTGCAATAAATGTCATGCCGTCGCCGTTTCCCTATGGTGGAGAAGAACGGAATGAAGAGCTGCCGCTTCGTCGGGCGAGTTGTAAAAATGAGGAGAGACACGAATCATTCCCTCGCGAAGAGAGACGATAATGTCTTCTTTTGTAAGCGAGTCAAACAACTGACGGGCATTGGAACATCTGAACGTGACGATGCCCGCCCGCTTCGAATGATCACGCGGCGTAACGAGATCGAATCCAGCGTCGTCGATTCCTGCGATGAGGACGGCGGTCAATTGATGGATGTGCGCCTGAATGTTTTCGATGCCCACGTCAAGCAGCATTGTGGTTGACTCGCATAATGCGGCGATGCCGGGGAGATTTTGAGTGCCGTTTTCATAGCGCCGGGCTGTTTCATCAAAATCGATCCGATAGTTAAAAAAATTGCCGAAGGAATTTTTATTACTCATCCAACCTGCATATGATTGGTGAATCTGCTGCTGCAATTCCTCCGAGACGTAAATAAAACCAAGTCCCATCAAACCCATCAACCATTTTGGGCCGCCGCACGAAAGGAAATCTATGTTCGCCGTGCGGACGTTAAGAGGCGATACACCAAGCCCCTGAATCGCATCGACGCAGAAAATTGTCCCGTGCTTTTTACAGAGATTGCCAATGGCATTAAGGTCCGCTCGAAAGCCGGAGAGGAATTGAACAAAACTCAGAGAAACAAGACGTGTCCGCGGAGTTATAAGTTCTGCGATGCGTTCAGCAGTGATCTCTCCGCTTCGGGTATTGATAAAATCGATTTCAACTCCGTGACGCCTAAGATTGATGAAAGGGACTATGTTTGAAGGAAATTCGCTGTCGTTGAGGATGATCCGGTCTCCAGCGTGCCATTCGAGCCCCGAGGCGAGGACGTTCAATCCGTCCGATGTGTTTCCAACAAATGCGATTCGATCAGCCGTTGTGCCGATCATTAATCCGATATTTGCTTTCGTTCTTGCCGCAATTGGCAGAGATGATAAGTAGGTATCGATTTCCTCAACGGCACATCGCTGAAGATACTGGGCAACGGCTTCGCTTACGCGGTGCGAAAGAGGGCTTACGGCAGCATGGTTCAACCAAATTTTCCCGGTGGAAATAAAAGGGAACCAGGAGCGGTATAAAAAGAGATTATATTCTTCCATGAAAATGCCGGCACTGCAATAGTGATAATCAAATATAGTGAGCGATGAAACCTTTAGCAAGTTTCCGGGAGCGGGCCAGTTCGAAGTTCGGTTACTAACCTTCCGAAGGAGTCTATCTTCGACACGCCGCCGCTGTTTTGATTCTCGTATCAATCTTTGTATATTTTTCTCACATAATTTTTAACCTTTAATGAGCATATCAGATCGACCGCTGCGTATCGCTTTAGTGCACGATTGGCTTACTGGAATGCGAGGTGGGGAAAAGTGCCTCGAAGTCATGTGCGAACTTTTTCCGGACGCACCGATTTTCACGCTGCTCCACGTGAAAGGAGCGATGTCTCCGCTGATCGAGTCTAAGACAATTCATACATCCTTCATTCAGCGCTTTCCGTTTGTCGAACAGAAATACAGAATGTACCTTCCGTTGTTTCCATTCGCGATTGAATCATTCGATTTCTCCGGTTACGACCTCATTCTCTCGACTAGTCATTGTGTCGCAAAAGGAGCGAAGCCGCGGGGCGGCGCGCTGCATCTTTGTTATTGTTTTACACCGATGCGGTATGTCTATGAAATGTATGATGAGTATTTTGGGAGAGGCCAGGCCGGAATTGCGACCCGAATGGCAATGAAGATCGCCGCGCCGCTGCTGAGAGGCTGGGATAAAAAAACCGCCGGCAGGGTTCATCAGTTTATCGCGATCTCCGAACATGTCCGCCGGCGGATCCGTCGCCATTACGGCCGCGATGCTGAGGTAATTTTTCCTCCCGTTGATACCGCGAAGTTTCAAGCGTCAGGAAGAAACGAAGGGTATTATTTAATCGTCAGTGCGCTTGTGCCCTACAAAAAAGTTGACCTTGCAGTCAAGGTGTTCAACAAGACCGGGGCGAGGCTGATCATTGTGGGAAAAGGCCCTGATGAAGACAAGCTTCGGCGGATGGCGAAACCGAATGTCGAATTTGCCGGATGGAAGAACGACGATGAACTTGCTTCCCTCTATGCGGGCTGCACGGCGCTGGTATTTCCCGGTGAGGAGGATTTCGGCATCGTCCCTCTTGAAGCAATGGCGAGCGGCAAGGCTGTCATTGCCTACGGAAAAGGGGGTGCGTTGGAAACAGTGCAGGAGGGAGTCTCGGGCGTTTTTTTTTATGAACAGACGGTCGAGGCTCTTGAAAGCGCAGTTGTAAGAGCGGCGCAGGTGCAATTTGATCCCGAAATAATTCGAAACAGGGCGCTCCAGTTTTCGCGGGACATCTTTAAAGACGCGATAAGAAAGTTCATCGAAGAAAAAATAGAAGCCCACCAAAAGGCAATGAAGTATGTGCCCGTAAAGAATTAGGATTGCCGCATCATGAACTCCTTCTCCGCAACTCCTGCCAACCGTAAATTTCTTTTTGGAATTATCCTTGTTGCTGCAATCCTGCGCATTGGCACGATAGCATTGTTCCATCCCCCGCTTATTTCAGACGACAAAGAGTATGATGCGATTGCCCGCTCGCTTGTGCACGGCGGGGGATTCTCGCTTGAAGGCAGTCCAACCGCGTACCGGCTTCCCGGGTATCCTCTCCTTCTTGCCGCCACCTATGCAGTGTTCGGCGATTCCAAGACACCGATACGGATGCTCCAAGTGATCGCGGATGTTATTTCCTGCCTCCTGTTATTCAGCATCGGGAAGAAATTATTCTCCGAAAAAGTCGGGCTGTTAGGAGCGGCAATGCTGGCGGTATTCCCGATACAAGTGTTGTACGTATCTCACGTGATGACCGAGACAATCTTTACGACAATCCTGCTGCTTATCGTCTGGATCGTCGCCGGAAAAAATGAGTCTCATGGCTCCGCGCAATTTATTCTTCTCGGGGTGTTGATGGGGCTCGGTATTCTGATTCGTACGACCGTGGCGTTTCTGCCGTTGGTGATTTTTTTGTACCGATGGAAGAACGGAATTCCTTTTACAACAAATGTGCGGTCACTGGCCATCGTTGCCGCGGCGGCAAGCATCACGGTCTCACCGTGGCTTATTCGAAATTATGAAGAGTTTCACAGGGTGTCGTTTACAAGCAATGCAGGTGTAAACTTCTGGATGGGGAACCATTCCGGCGCAAGCGGCGCATATTCATTTCCAAAAGAAAACAATCCGCTCGCAGCGGTCGCAGATGATTTTGACCGTTCCGACCTTGGATTCAAACTTGGCTTTGAGTTCATCAGCACCCATCCGTTGGAATCCATTATTATAGAGGGAAAGAAACTTGCACATTTTTTTGCCGCTGATTATTGGCTCCTCATGACAATGGAGTACAAACCCGAATGGGCTTTTGCCCCGAATGCCGCGGCTGTTTTCGCCCGACTTTCAATTGCTGACGTCATTATACTTCATGTGCCGTACGTCGTCGTCTTGTTCTTGGGGACATTCGGACTGGTTTGTCCGGCGCGCAAAGACGAAAAAAGTTTCTTTTTCCTTCGCGCGGTTCTTCTGTATTGGCTTGCCGTGCACTTGATTTTTTATGCCGACGCTCGTTACCGGTTTCCGATCGTGCCGATATTTATTCTGGCTGCCGCATACGGCTGGTACATTCTGCGTGAAAAAACTTTTCAAAGATCGAAAATGCGGTTACTGGTTTTCACAATCCTCTGCCTTCTCTATTGTGGCGGCTGGTTTGAAGAGATTATTACTCTTCGTTCAAAAATGATCACCGGCCGGCCTTTCGCAGAACGAGTACTCTTCAAGAGCGAACAAAATTTTGGTTCCAGGAGCACAGATTTCGGACGTTGAGCCTCAAAAACCCGTTGACATTGTAGCGCACCTTCAGTATATTTATAATTCAATTCTTGTTTTCTCATGAAAAAGGGTCTGGATTGAGCGGAAGGCTGGAAAAGGGATGTCCACTGATCACGAACATCATAGAACAAAAGAGCGCAAATTCCAGATTCTCGTCATTCCGCAAGGAGACGCAGGAGAAAAACGATCGTTCGCTCTTACGATGGGACGTATCATTGGCATCGGCAGTGCATTCGTTGCGGTAATTCTGGTTGGTGTCGTTTTGCTTCTTGGTTACACCCCGCTCGGAATGCTGGTTCCGATTTCCAACGCTGAAATTCAGAAGCGATACGGAATCCATCTGTATGAATTACAGGCCCGGCTCAGCAAGGTTTCTGAAGAATTTATCGTGCTTCGGGAGTACAATCGCAAGCTGCGCGGCGCTCTTGGCGAAGATCTGAAGAAAGATACCTCTTCGTCAGCAATCGTTTTAAATGAAGAAGCTGTCGCACCGCCTCAGGGCGGATCTTCGGAAAAGCAGCAGCAAGCAGCGGTCGCTCCTCAACCGAGAACAGAAAATGCGGCGTATGGATTCACGGCGCAGCGGTTGACGGCGAACAAACCTTTTCAGGCATCGTTTCCGTTGTACCCGCCTGTCATAGGGTATGTCTCCCAGGGCTTTGACGATGCGCGAAGACATTTTGGAATTGATTACGCAGGCCGGCGGGGATCGATCATTAGTGCGGCTGCCGACGGGTATGTTGTCTTTTCAGGTTGGACGTATGAGGACGGCAACATGATTATTCTTTCCCATGGCAGCGGCTATTTCACAATCTACAAGCATAACCAATCGCTGCTGAAATCGGCGAGTGAATTTGTCAAGCGAGGTCAGCCGATTGCGCTTCTCGGGAATTCGGGAAATACGAGCTATGGTCCGCATCTTCATTTTGAATTATGGAAAGACGGCCTGCCGCAAAACCCGGATGAGTATATGATTGCAATCGAATCTATGTGAGCAAGGAACGGCCCCATGGCTGAAAAAAATGTTGTAAAAGAAATGAACCTTATCGGTTCGGGCACGACCGTCGAAGGAAAAATTCGTACGCAGGGGAATATTCGGGTCGACGGCAAAATGATGGGCGAACTTCATGCCGCCGAAAATGTCGCGATAGGATTGACCGGTGAAATTGAAGGGAACATTAACGGCAAGAATGTTACCGTTGGCGGAAAGATTCGCGGGAATATTATTGCGGTCGATAAGCTTGTGTTTGAAGGAAAGGCGGTCGTCCGCGGCGATATTCGGTCTTCCCGTCTGGTGATCGATGAGGGGGCGGTGTTCGACGGGAAGATTTCAATGACGGATGCGCGCGCTGCAAATCACGACATCCAAAAATATTAGGCCTTTGAGCCAATGGAACAGCGGGACGAAAAGCTGTTCGACGAAGAGCACGGCGCGTTGCGGGGTTTTGCTCCGTTTCTGACACTGGGGATTCAGCTCGCTCTTTCTGTTGTTGTCTTTTTTTTTATTGGAAAATGGTTGGACGGCCGGTTCAATACCTCGCCGTGGCTGATGTTCGGCGGGTTACTTATTGGCGTCGTCGGGGGGATGGTCAAATTCATAACTGCGGTAATGAAGTTAGGTCAACAGCAAGACGCATTGGATGCAGAACGAAAGCGGCAAAAGAAAGTTTGATATCTCATTTCCACGTCAAATCGCTGCTGTCTGCATCCTGACTGCTTTGGTCTCAGCTTATCCGCTTTTTGCTTTCGCCTCTGCAGAAGTTGTTCGCGCCTGCATTGCAGGTCTCACGATAAGTGTAGCGAATGTGCTGGCCGGTTACGCGGCGATTGAATACTCTATCAATAAATCATACATGGTTTTTTTGAAGGCAGTGCTCGGCGGAATGGGGGTTCGTATGCTGGTAATGCTCGGCGCGTTGTTGATATTGATCAAGGTATTTCAATTTCAAGCGCTGCCTCTTGTCGGTTCGTTGATGGGATTTTATATTCTTTTTTTGATTCTCGAAATACTGTTTATGCAAAAGCAATTGAATAAGAAAGCCGAAGGATAATTCAGTGGCGTCGCTTTTTCTTTTTGACACTCATGCTGCGGCTCGCGCCGTCTCCGATTCCGCCGCGGTCATCGCGGATACTGCCCGCGTTGCCGTCGCACACGAGGAGAGCGAAAACCTTTTCTCGCATCTCCTGAAACATGTGCAGGATGCTCACGAGCTCGAGACTCCGTTCGGCCGCATTGAACTTCCGCATCTTCATCTCCTGGGCATCGACATGTCGATAACGAAACACGTCGTTTTTTTGTGGCTTGCCGCTGTTTTGCTCGTCATCATCCTGGCTCTCGTTGCACGGAGAAATAAGAAGCAGGCCGTACCGACAGGCTTCGGTAATCTCATCGAAGTTTTCGTCGTGTTTGTCCGCGACGAGATCGCGATCCCCAACATGGGTCCGGGCGGGCTCAAGTATCTTCCATATCTCTTAACGACCTTCTTCTTTATTCTTTTGATGAACTTGCTGGGACTCGTACCGTACGGAGCTTCGGCTACCGGGAACGTCAGCGTGACGGCGGGTCTTGCGATCATCGCATATATCATGATCCAGGCATCGGCTATTCGCGCGCAGGGAATCGGCCATTATTTTGCTCATTTTACCGGCGGCGTTCATTGGCTGCTGTGGCCTATCATGATTCCGATTGAAATTTTGGGAACGTTTACCAAGGCTTTTGCTCTTTGCATCCGTTTGTTTGCAAACATGACTGGCGGACATATCGTTGTCGTCTCGTTGCTTGGATTGATTTTTATTTTTGGAAGAATATCTACCACGTTAGGATATGTAGTCTCGGTTCCGTCCGTTCTTTTCACGCTTGGGATCGACTGTCTTGAACTTTTTGTAGCGTTCCTTCAGGCATACATCTTTACGATGCTGACGTCGCTGTTTATGGGACTCGGCATGCAGGCAGAAGGTCATGACGCCCATGAAGGACACGCGCACTAGAATTCTAGAGAACATCGTTCACTATTTATACCATCTATACTTATAGGAGAAACATAATGGAAGCAAATCCAATTGAAGTCGCGAAAGCCGTTGCAACACAATGGGGGTATTTGGCAGCAGGGTTCGGAGCAGCGATCACCGTTGTCGGAGCGGGCCTCGGAATCGGCAAACTCGCAGCAGCAGCGATGGAAGCAAGCGGCCGCCAGCCCGAAGTTGCAGGCCAGGTACGCACATCGATGTTGATCGCGGCAGCACTGATCGAAGGCGCAACCTTTTTTGCGTTGGCCATTTGCATTATTCTTGCAACCAAGTAAAACTCAACAGGGATCGATATGTTAGACATCAATCCGGGACTCATCCTCTGGACGATCATTACCTTTCTTATCCTGCTTTTTATCCTCGGCAAAGTGGCTTGGAAGCCGCTGGTTAGTGCATTGCATGCGCGGGAACAAAGTATCCGCGATGCGCTGCTCAAAGCTGAAGAGGCAAGAAATGAATCGGAACGGCTGCTCGCGGAAAACACGGCGGCAATGAAGCGGGCGAACGAAGAGACATCGCGCATTCTTAAAGAAGGCCGCGAGTTGGCCGAACAGATGAAGAACGAAATCGTCGCCAAAGCCCACGAAAGCGCAAAGACGATGATGGGGCAGGCAAAAGAAGATATTCAACGCGAAAAGGAAACGGCGCTTCTTCAATTGAAAAACGAAGTTGCCGACCTTGCGATGAACGCCGCCGAAAAGATCATCGACGAAACGCTCGACGAGGCAAGGCAAAAAAAGCTCGTTGACAAAGTTCTCCAATCGCTTCCGAAGAATTGATGAGTAACCTCAGAGTTGCAAAACGATACGCGTCCGCATTGATGGCGTTGACCGGCGACGCGAAGAAACCCGAGACAATCGCAGACGACCTGCTGACGGTGCAATCGACAATCAAGTCGTCCAGAGAACTCCGTTCGCTTCTGGCAAGTCCCGTCGTATCAAAAGAGAAGAAGAAAGCCGTTATGGCGGAAATCTTCGGTAAAAAAATCGGTGCGGAGGTGAATGCATATCTTGCGGCGATCATAGAAAAAAGGCGCGAAGATGTTTTAGCCGAAGTGCTCGAACAATATTTCATCCTTCGGGACGACCAGCTCGGCATTGTTTCGGTCGATGTCCGCTCCGCTGTGAAATTCTCCGCGGAGCAGGAAAAATCATTGATACGGCAATTGGAATCGTATACACAAAAAAAAGTTCGTGTCTCGTTCAGCCTTGACAAGGTTCTAAAGGGAGGCTTCGTTGCAAAAGTTGGAGACACAACGCTGGACGGAAGCATCCGCCGTCAACTTGAGCTTTTACGCTCGCGGCTGAAAGACGGCTCTGTTTCAAAGAATTAATTTGTTGAATCAAACAAGGATATGACAATGGCGGAAGTACGACCCGATGAAATAACTGCGGTGCTGCGGAAGCAGCTCTCCGGCTTTGAAAAAGAAATCGATATTTATGATGTCGGCACGGTGCTGCAGGTCGGCGACGGCATTGCGCGCCTCTACGGCTTGTCCAAGGTAATGGCAAGCGAGCTGATTGAATTTCCGAACGATGTTTTCGGCATGGTGCTGAACCTTGAAGAAGACAACGTCGGCTGCGTTCTTTTCGGCGACGACACAAAGATCAAAGAAGGCGACACGGTAAAGCGAACGAAACGTGTCGCGTCAATGCCGGTCGGTGAGGCTATGCTCGGTCGCGTGATCAACCCGCTCGGGCAGCCGATTGACGGACGCGGGGCGATCAAAACAGAAAAATTTTCTCCTCTCGAAAGAAAGGCTCTTGGGGTTATCCAGCGCCAGCCGGTGAAGCAGCCGCTCCAGACCGGATTGAAAGCAATCGACGGAATGGTTCCTATCGGACGCGGACAACGCGAATTAATCATCGGCGACCGCCAAACAGGGAAAACTGCCGTTGCTCTCGATACGATTATTAATCAAAAATACACGCACTCCGAGAAAGCGAAGAAGGACGGAGTCAATCCGGTTTACTGTATCTATGTTGCGATCGGCCAGAAGGGATCGACCGTTGCGCAGGTGATGACAAAGCTTGAAGAAACGGGAGCGATGGAATATACTGCAATTATTTCTGCGACAGCGAGCGACCCGGCTCCTTTGCAGTTCATTGCACCATACGCAGGCGCAACGCTCGGCGAGTTTTTCCGCGACAGCGGGCGCGATGTGCTGGTGGTGTATGATGATTTATCCAAGCATGCGGCGGCATACCGTGAAGTATCGCTGTTGCTGCGCCGTCCGCCTGGACGTGAAGCATATCCCGGTGACGTATTCTATCTTCATTCCCGTCTTCTCGAACGCGCCTCAAAGTTGAGCGATGAACTTGGCGGTGGAAGCCTGACAGCGCTCCCGATCATCGAGACACAGGCAGGCGATGTTGCAGCGTATATTCCGACAAACGTCATCTCGATCACCGACGGGCAGATTTTCCTCGAGCCGAATTTATTCAATTCCGGCGTTCGCCCCGCTATCAACGTCGGCATTTCCGTGTCTCGCGTCGGTGGGAATGCACAGATCAAAGCGATGAAAAAAGTTGCCGGGCGCCTCCGTCTAGACCTTGCGCAGTACCGAGAGCTGGAAGCATTCGCGAAATTCGGCTCCGACCTTGACAAGGCAACGCAGCAGCAGTTGCAGCGCGGTTCGCGTCTTGTCGAAGTGCTGAAGCAGAGACAGTACGTACCGATGCCTGTCGAGAAACAAGTCATCATGCTGTACCTCGGCACATCGGGCTTTCTGGACCAGTTGCCGATTGACCGGGTGCTCCCGTTTGAGAAAGAGTTTCTTGAAATTGCGGAAACCCGCCACAAGGACCTTCTCGACATCATCGCAGAGAAAAAGGAATTGACGGACGACATCACAAAACGCATTCAGGCGATCGCGAAAGAATTCATGGATACATTCAGCGTGTCGGCGTAATTATGGCTACGCTGCGCGACATACGAAGGAGCATTGCCGGCGTCAAGAGCACGCAGAAGATCACCAAGGCGATGAAGATGGTTGCCGCCGCAAAACTGCGCCGCGCCCAGGAATCAATTCTTCAGGCGCGGCCGTATGCCCGCAAGATGGCGGAAATGCTTCGTCATCTTTCCGGCAAAGTTGATGCTGCAAAATATCCCGTGCTGACGCAGCGCCCCGTTGAGAAAGTCGCCGTCATCGTGGTTACCGCCGACCGCGGATTGTGCGGCGCGTTTAACACGAACGTCGTACGTGCTGCCGTCAGCCACATCAACAACAGCTATAAAGATCTGTTCGCCGCGGGAAACGTGAAACTCTTCTGCATCGGAAGGAAGGGATTCGAGTTCTTCAACAAGCGAAATTACGAGATTCTCTCCAAGCAGATCGGAATTTTCAACTCGCTGAATTTCGGCAATGCCCGGACAATCGTGAAAGAAATTGTGGACGGTTACGCTGCGAAAAAGTTCGATAAAGTCGTTGTGGTCTACAACGAATTCAAGAATGCAGCCCAACAGCGCATAGCGATCGAACTCTTTCTTCCCATTCCTCCCGAGGCTGTCGAGAAAGCCGACCAGAAGAGACTCCGCTCGCTCGTCGATTACATTTATGAGCCGTCGAGTGAAGAGATTATTTCTGCACTCGTGCCGAAACACCTGAATTTTCAAATGTGGCGTGTGCTCCTGGAGTCGAACGCCGCCGAGCAAGGAGCGCGTATGACCGCGATGGAGAATGCGTCAACAAACGCAAAGGAAATGATCAGCTCGCTTGAGTTGTCCTACAATAAGGCCCGCCAGGCGTCCATCACGAAGGAACTGCTTGAAATTGTCAGCGGTGCGGAAGCACTGAAGAAAGCAGGCTGAAGTTAATTAAAAATTAATAATTAAGAATTAATAATTGAAACATACCGTCCAGGGTTTTTTAATTCTTAATTATTAATTCATAATTCTTAATTGCCTTGTTCGATACCCTTACTCAAAAATTAGATTCTGTCCTCAAGCGGCTTCGCGGGGAAGGAAGAATTTCCGAAGCGAACATTGCCGAGATGCTTCGCGAAGTCCGCAAGGTCTTGCTCGATGCGGACGTCAACTATAAAGTCGTCAAGCAGTTCATTGACAATGTCCAGCAGAAGTCGCTCGGAAAAGAAGTTGTAACGAGCATCGCGCCCGGCCAGCTCATTGTAAAAATAATCTACGACGAACTGGTTGCGTTGCTGGGTACTGCAAAGGCCGACATCACGATTTCGCAAACGCCGCCGTCGGTCATATTGATTGCAGGATTGCAGGGATCGGGGAAGACGACTTTCGCCGGAAAGCTTGCAAATTTGTTGAAGTCGAAAGGGCGCAGCCCGCTTCTCGTTGCGGCGGACGTCTACCGTCCTGCGGCGATCGACCAACTGATTGCGCTCGGCGGGCAGATTGAAGTTCCGGTTTTCTCGAGCCGCACTGATACTGCAATCGACATTGCGAAGAACAGCATCGACCACGCTCGGAAGAACGCGCGGGATACAGTGATCATCGACACCGCCGGCCGGCTGCACGTTGATGAAGAAATGATGCGCGAAGTCGAGAGCATCAAGTCGTCCGTCCAGCCGCATGAAATTCTGTTCGTGGTGGATGCGATGACAGGACAGGATGCAGTCAATACTGCGAAAGCGTTCCATGACCGACTCAATTTCGACGGCGTTGTCCTCACCAAACTCGACGGCGATACGCGAGGCGGTGCCGCTCTTTCTATCCGGTCGATCGTTGAGAAACCGATCAAATTTGTCGGCACGGGTGAAAAACTTGATGCGCTCGAGCAATTCTATCCGGAACGCATGGCGTCGCGGATCCTCGGTATGGGGGATATCGTCACACTCGTTGAAAAAGCGCAGCAGTCGTTCGATAAGGAGAAGGCACAGCAGCTTGAGCAAAAAATACGAAAGTCGCAGTTCACGCTCGAAGATTTTTACAGCCAGCTCCAGGAGATCAAAAAAATGGGCCCGTTGAGCCAGGTGCTGTCCATGATTCCGGGCGCAAACAAGCTGGGCAACATCAACGATGTTGATGAAAAAGATATGATATATGTTGAAGCGATCATCCTGTCGATGACCATTGAGGAGCGGCAGCACCCCGCCATTATCAACGGATCAAGGCGGAAGCGCATCGCCATGGGAAGCGGAAGGTCTGTTCAGGAAGTGAACAAGCTTCTCAAGCAGTTCTTCGAGATGCAAAAAATGATGAAGAATTTCACGAAAGGAAAGAATGTCGGCCGCATGATGGCGCAGCGGTTTGGCGGCAGCGCGTTTTAGCGAGATGCAGGACATATCATGATAATTGATAGAAGACTTTTTCAAATACCTGCGCTTTTTCAAGCAAGATGTCCTACATCTTCTTGGCTGAGTTGCATATTAATCGGCATCTACTCATATTTATAGAAAAAGGAGATACATCTTTGGCAGTCAAATTACGACTTCAACGAATGGGCAAGAAAAAACAGCCTATTTACAAGATTGTGGCAGTAGATTCGCGTAGAAAACGCGACGGGCGGTTTATTGACGCCGTGGGCGCCTATAACCCGAGCACCAACCCCATGACCATCACGCTGAAAGAAGACCGCGTTTTTCACTGGCTTGAACGCGGCGCTCAACCCACCGATACGGTCAAGAATCTGTTAAGCCGGAAAGGTGTCTGGCTGAAATGGGGTTTGAAGAAGAAAAAAGCCGACGAAGCGACGATCGCGGCCGAATTTGAAAAATGGCAGATGATGCAAGGGCTGAAACTTCAGAAAGAAAATGAACGCAACGCCCGGCGCAACGCCGCAAAGAAGAAAAAGAAGGTTGTCGCACAGGAGGCTCCGGCCCAGCCTGCAGCCGCCGCCCCGGCTGCTCCTGCGCAAGCATAACGAAGGTTTTTTCCTTCGCTGAAGCATTTGTCTCCCCGACGTACGGAAGACAACTCAAGCAGTCTGACCACAACGATTTGTTTGCAGTTCAGCTAAGGCTGATCCGCCGCAGGCGGAAGTTTTTCGAACAGCTTCTAGGAGGTGCTATGCGGGACTTCATTGAATATATCGCCAAGCAACTTGTCGATAACCCGGATGACGTTTCTCTCATTGATGAAGAGAAAGAAGGAAAGGTGATTCTCAAGTTGAAAGTAGGGGAAGCCGACGTAGGAAAAATTATAGGACGCAAAGGCCGGACCGCCCAGGCGATGAGAGTGCTGTTAAGCGCGGTTGCGGCGAAGAACGGCAAGCGCGCGATGCTTGAAGTGCTGGATTAAGGGTTGGCACCGGAGTCATTCTGAACGGGCGGAAAGTTGTGAAATCAGACCAAGCGGCGCGCCGTCATCTATACGCTGTCGGCGTTATTGCAAAAGTTTTCGGCGTGAAAGGAGAAGTGAAAGTTCATTCCTATTCACGGTCATACGATGAGTTTAAAAAACTCGGTTCCGTGCTGGCGGGGAAGAACGAAGACACGGTTGTCGAAAGAAGAATTGAAAAAGTTTCACCGCGCGGAAACGATATCTACATAAAATTTCAGGATGTCGATGACCGGAACGCGGCGGAAGCACTGATCGGTCAATTTTTATATGTCGAAGAAACGGCGCGGAAGCGGCTGGCGCCCGGCGAATTTTTTGTGGACGACATTATCGGAATGTCCGTGTGTGATTCCCGGAAGAAGGTGCTCGGCGTCGTTCGGGATGTTGTCAGGTATCCTGCCCAGGATGTTTACGTAGTGGAGACGGGCAGGGGCGAAATCATGGTTCCTGCGGTTCGCGATATTATTCGGAGCGTGGATGTGAAAAACCGAACGATGACGATCGAACCCCCGAATGGACTTTTTGACGGGCAGGCCGACGATTCTTCGGATCTTCGGACGGTTTGAGAGAAGGCAGCGATATGAGCATACGAATCGACATTCTCTCTGCAGTCCCGAAATTGCTCGTCAGCCCGCTCAGCGAGAGTATCCTGAAAATCGCGCAGGAGAAAAAACTGGCCGAGATTGTCGTGCACGATCTGCGGACATTTACGCACGACAAACATCACACGCTCGACGAAGCGCCGTACGGCGGCGGAGCCGGGATGATTCTGAAACCGGAGCCGATCATTGAATGTATCGAATCGCTTCAGGCGCAGAGGACATACGATGAGATCATTTATGTCAGCGCGGACGGAGAACCGTTCACGCAAAAAATCGCCAACGACGTATCGTTGAAATCAAACGTGATGATCCTTTGCGGACATTACAAAGGCGTCGATGAACGCGTTAGGCAATCCGTGATAACACGCGAGCTTTCGATCGGCGACTATGTGCTGACGGGGGGCGAACTGGCTGCACTGGTGATAGCGGACGCCGTCGTGAGAGTGATACCGGGAGTAATCGGGGACGGAGAGTCGGCGCTGACGGATTCGTTTCAGGACGGATTATTGGACAGCCCTCATTACACCCGGCCGCCGGAATACCGCGGAATGAAAGTGCCGGACATTCTGCTGTCGGGGAATCACAAGGAAATTGCCGCATGGCGCGATGAAGAGAGAAAGAAGCGGACTGAAGAGCGCCGGGAAGATTTGATTCATAAAAAATAACAGGTTAACGAACGGAGTAAAGCAATGAGCAAGATCAAATTGGTAGAAGCAACTCAACTGAAAACGAACCTCCCCGAATTTTCGCCGGGCGATACATTGAATGTCCACCTGCGCGTCATCGAAGGCGACAAGGAACGTATTCAGCAATTTCAAGGCGTCGTAATCGGCAAGCGCGGAAGCGGAATGGGAGCGACCTTCAGGATCAGAAAAGTATCCGATGGAGTAGGAGTTGAGAGGATTTTTCCCACGCACTCTCCCCGCATTGCCAAGATTGAAAAGATTAAATCGAGCAAGGTCCGCCGCGCGAAGCTCTATTATTTGCGCGACCTTGCCGCGAAACAGATCCGCCAAAAAACGGGCAACTGAGTCCCGAGTGCCCGGAAATCAATTTCGAATAGGGGCAGTCCCCGATTTCTTTTGTCGGCCGGTACTCTTCGGATTACAGCAACCGGAAAGTCCCGCTGCGGCGGGACTTTTCTTTGAAAGTGCCGGAGTGAACACCGAACGCATTCTGAACGATGAATGCGATGCGGCCATGATCGGACCCGTTGAGTTTGCGCGCAACAGTTCGGACTTTTCGCTGTATCCATCGATCGGCGTTTCTTCACGGGGGGAAAGCCGGACAAGCGTGCTCTGCGTAAATCGGAATATCCGCTCAATCACATCCGTTGCCGTCGGCGCCGGCTCTTCATCCGATATTATCCTCGCCAAGATCATACTTTCCGAGAAATTTGAACAGGACATTGTCATCGTACCGGTCATCGGCTCGGTGCAGCAAATGCTGTTGAAGGCGGATGCCGCTCTTCTTACAGGCAACGCACTGCTCGCGTCACAGTGGGAAGGCCCGACACTTGACCTCGTTGACGAATGGACCGACATGACCGAGCTTCCGTTCACCCATCTCCTTTGTGCCGCCCGAAAAGAGAAATACAAAAAAGAAATCGCATCGCTGCTTTTTACCTCGCAAGAACT
>Ga0265319_1000379_pt1 | contig 32173 bp, 20 predicted proteins | sample 4824metaG_FD_192443 | JGI IMG/M metagenome (GOLD analysis project Ga0265319, IMG submission 192443) | Rhizosphere microbial communities from Carex aquatilis grown in University of Washington, Seatle, WA, United States - 4-8-24 metaG | ecosystem: Host-associated > Plants > Roots > Rhizosphere >...
TTGACCGCTCTTTTCCGGCCGGAGCCGGAGGAAAATCGGGGCGTAGCTTAGCCTGGTAGAGCGCTTGCTTCGGGAGCAAGAGGTCGCGAGTTCGAATCTCGCCGCCCCGACCATTTGGAGAAGCCATTTACAAGCGTAAGTGGCTTTTTTGCGGCCCGCGCTGCCAGCGCCTTCCTCCCTCAGGGTTTGCCGGGCGAGAGCCGGTAGAGCCCGGCGCCGTGCCAGGGGATCCCGGGGGCGAACCCGTCCCTGAACTCGCCGAGATCCTGGTGCGTCCACAGGTCGCGGATGCGCACCGGGCCGGACAGGCCCAGCTCGGCAAGCCGGACCGCCACCGGCAGGCCGGCGGCCGCGGCCGTGTTTTCAGGCGTGGCGACGATCACCAGGAAACTCACGGGGCCGGGCGTCTGGCCGCGGCCGTTGTCCAGGACCACGCCGGTGGCGCGGAACCGGACGGCGCCGGGCGGCAGCGCGTATTCGACCACCGCGGGTATCTCGGCGGCGATGCCGAGAATCTTGCCGGCCTGATCCTTTTTCACCGCGGTGCTGTCCCAACAGGCATCGGCCTGCGTCCAGGTCCAGTCGGTGAGCGGACGCTCGGATCCGTCGGCGAACACCAGCCGCGGGTCGCGCCAGAGCACGCGGTTCCATTCGCCCGCCGGGGCCAGCGGCCGGACATAAAGAAAGAGCCGGCTGCCGCCGCGCACGTCGGCGTCGATGCCGGCCGCCGTGACGGCATCACCCGTGACCGGGGTACTGCCGTAACGGGCGTTTTCCGGCGTGAGCCGGACGCGGTCGCGGGCGTTGAAGACCGCGAGGTATTTGTCCGGCGAGCCGGGCACGTCGGCCGTCCACGCGATGAGTCCGTCGCGGTTGAACACGGGCCGGTTGTTGCGGCTGTCCTGGTTCACGGCGATCACCTCGGGATTGGTGAGCAGCGAGAGGGTGAAATCGTCCGTCCTGGTCAGGTCGCCGCCGTGCATGAGCGGCGAGCGCGCGATGGACCACAACGACAGCACGGTGCGCTGCTCGTCCGGCGTGAAGCGGGTGGTGCGCGAGCCGAGGACGAGGACGCCGAGCGGGAGCATGTCCGCATCGGGCCACGCGCCGGCGGTGCGGTGCGGGTTCCATTGCTCGAGGCGGCCAAACTGCTCGCGGAGCGCCAGCCAGCGGTCCCAGAAATCGTCGCTGATGCGCCAGAGGTTCGCGTGGAGTTTCACGTGCTCCGCCGCGGCGAGGCTGGTCTCCCCGGGCGAGAGGCTCAGGACGATCGGCCGGCCGGTGCGGTCGATCGCGGCGCGGATGGCCTCGATTTCCCGCACATGGTCGAAGTAGGGCCGCGCGATGTCGTCGACCTTCACGTAGTCCACGCCCCACGCGGCGAAGAGAGCGAACACCGAGTCGTAATAGTCCTGCGCACCGGGTTTCGTCAGATCGACGCCGTACATGTCGGGGTTCCACGGGCAGATGCTGGTCCGGTCCGCGATGTCCTGGGCGTGCCAGGCGGTGCCGTAGACGGGCAGGTTTTTCTCCACGGCCTGCCGCGGGATGCCGCGCATGAGATGGAGGCCGAATTTCAGTCCCAGACCGTGGACATAGGCGGCCAGGGCCTTGAAGCCGGAGCCGTCCGCCGCGGACGGAAACCGGTTCGGCGCCGGCTGCAGGCGGCCGTAGCCGTCCATGACGAGCACCGCGTCCTTGCGGTAGCCGTGGTCCCGGGCGCCGGGCTCGTACCACTGGATGTCAACGACGATGTATTCCCAGCCGAACGGTTTCAGCTTGGCGGCCATGAAGTCGGCCTGGGCCTTCGTCTGGGCCTCGGTGACCGTGGTCGCGAAGTTGTCCCAGCTGTTCCAGCCCATGGGCGGGCGCAGCGCCCACTGGTGGAAGGCCGGTTCCGCGGCGCCCGCGACCAGGGCGAGCAGGAACGGGGCGAAACCGAGGGCAAACATTCGCATGGCGATCAGGGCTTGAGTGGAATCCGGAGCACGGTGAAGGAGTTGGCCGGGAGCGTGCGCGCGAAGGTGGCGCCCTCCGGGGCGAACGGCTCCTCCAGCGGGGCCAGCTTGCGGGGTTCCTCGAAGGTGTTGGTGTCGTCGGGGCTGGCGCTGGTCAGCACGAACGCCCTCGCCCCGGCCGCGGGGCCGGCGGAGCCGCGCAGCTCGATGGTGGCGGCGCGGGGTTCGGGGAACGGGTTGACGAGGAACAGCACCGCTTCATTCGCGCTCCGGTCCTGGCCGGCGGCCACGAAGAGCGCGGGGATGGCCTCCGGCTTGAAGGGCGGCAGCGCCTCGGCGCCGTAGGTCGCCACCGCGGCCGGCGGCAGCAGGGTCACCGGGACGGGTGCGGCCTTGACCGTGACGGGCAGGACGACATCGGGCCGGTTGCGGCTGAAGAGCGACTGCACGTAGTACGAGCCGGTGCCGTAGACGCGGGTGTTGTCGAACCAGATGAGGTCGGGCTGCCACTGGAAGGCCCCGGCCCGCGCGAAGAGCGGCGCGTAGGACGACATCGCGACGACGTCGCTGTTGCGCACGAGCCCGGTCATGAACGCGGCCTCCGCCAGCGCGGCCCGCAGGGTGGCGCGGCGGCCGCGGTCGTGCGCGGCGAATTCGCCGGCGAAAATCTTCGGGCCGGCGCGATCCTGTTTATCGTAGCGCGTGGCGTTCTCCAAAAACCATTGCGGCGGGCGGTAGTAGTGCTCGTCGACGACGCTGGCCGGCAGGCCGGCGCGGAACTTTTCCCAGGCCAGCCGCCAGGACTTGTCGTCCACACCGGGGCCGGCGCCGCTGGCGAGCTTGATCTCGGGATGCTGCGCCTGCAGCGCGGCGGCGAAGACCCGGTAGCGGGCGAAATAATCCTCGCCCCACTGCTCATTGCCGACGCCGAGGTATTTGAGGTTGAAGGGCGCGGGGTGGCCCATCGCCGCGCGCTTCGCCCCCCAGACCGAAGTGACCGGGCCGTTGGCAAACTCGATCAGGTCGAGCGCATCCTGCACGAGCGGCCCGAGCTGGTCGAGCGGCACGAGCTGCTTGCTCTGGTACTGGCAGGCCATGCCGCAGTTTATGATCGGCACGGGCTCCGCCCCGATGTCCTCGCAAAACTGGAAGTATTCGAAGAAGCCAAGGCCGCAGGTCTGGTAATACTGCGGGGCCGGCTCGCGGGCGATGGCGTCCTGCCAGCGGTTCCAGTTCTGCGGGCGCCCGGCGATGTCGCCGATCGTGTCCTTCCACTGGTAGCGGTTCGGGAGATCCATGCCCTCGACGATGCAGCCGCCGGGAAAGCGCACGAACGCCGGGTGCAGGTCGGCCACCATTTGGGCGAGGTCGGCGCGCAGGCCGTTGCGGCGGTCCTTGAACGTGTGCGCGGGGAAGAGCGACACGACATCGAGGTCGGCGCGGCCCGGGACCGTCGCGAGCACCACCAGCCGTGCATGCAGCGCGGTGCCGGAGCTCCTGATGGTGCTCTCGAACCGGTTCCACTCGCGGTCCAGGGCGGCGAACTTCGTGCGGCCGAGCACGCGGCCGGTCTCGTCCTCGAGCATGGCCGTCAGCTCCCCGGCGTCGCCCCGGGCGCGGACGCTGACAAGATAGTCCTCGCCGGCCTGGAGCGCGATGCCGGCGTAGCCGTAATTGGCGAGGCCGAACCCCTGCCCCGCCTCGCGGACCGTCAGCCGGGCGTAGTGCGGGTTCTTGGCGTTGAGCGGGTCGGCCGTCCCGATGGTCACGTCGCCGCTGCCGCCGCGGTTCACGGTGCCCCAGGCAAAGAGGTGCTCCGCGTGCTCGAACGAGCGGTTCTGGACCAGCTCGGCGTACAGGCCGCCGTCTGCCCCGTAGTTGATGTCCTCGAAAAACACCCCGTGCAGCATCGGGCTGACGGCATGGGCGGGGTGGGCGACGTCAACGGTGACCGTGACGGGTACGGGATCCGCCAGGGCGGTGAGTACAAAACATGCGGCCGGGGCGGACCAGCGCAGGGAACGAAGGGGCAGTTTCATGGGCGGGGGAGGATCAGGCTGGAACGCAGGCGGCTGCGACCCGCCCGGCGGGGAAGACTCAGAACGCGCTGCCGTCGGCCTTGGTGCCGCAGAACGACACCTCGATCCCGAGCTGGGCCGCGAGGGAAGCCTTGGTGTAGGCCGCGAGGTCGGCCGCGGCCGCCGAGCTGGCGTAGGCGACCTGGATGTGGTTGGCCTGGTGCCGGGCCATCATCAGGTCGCGCGTGACGCCGTAGGTGACCGCGTGCATGATCGGCCACTGCAGGGTCGTCTCCCGCCAGCGGCGCTCGGTCTCGGCGCGCGGCAGGTGGATGACCTTGGCGCGGCCGATGTCCAGCTTGAGCCGGCCGGCCTGGACAAAGATGCGGCTCCAGACGATCTCGCCCGGCTTGGCGATCCCGCGGAGGGTGCCGCCGCCGAGCCGGAAATACATCGGCGGCTGCCGCCGCGAATCCGAGCCCGCCCAGCCGCCGACGTGATGGTCGGCGGGCGCGCTGCCGGAGATGAGGAAGACCCAGACATAATCCCGGGTCGTGCCGGACCGGTCCCAGTCGCCCCAGCGCAGGTCGTGGAGCGTGTTGGCCACGGGCTGGCCGAGGGCGGCGTGGACGCGGTTGGTGAACACCCCGTCGAGCCCGGCGCACTCGTCCACCTCGTTGAAATGCACGATGGGCCGGCCGGGCCGGATCACGCGGCCGGCGGCGTTCTTCACCGGCGGCCGGCGGGTGGAGTTGAGCGTGCCCTCGACGAGGTCCGAGGCGGGCAGGAGGTCCTTCAGGCCCTGCTGGTACTGGATGCCGATGCTCTCACAGCCGAACTCGTCGGCGATACGGCAGGCGGCGATGTAGGTCTTGCACTGCCAGAGCACCTGGCGCCGCGTGAGCTCGGTCGCCTCGTCGCGGCCGAGATGGAACGTGAAGCCCTGCCGGCGATACCAGGCGAAGACCGCGCGCGCCTCGCGATCCGGCACCTGGGTGGCGGCGTAATAGAGGGCGGACTGCGACAGGCGCTCCTTGCAGACGCCGCACGCGTAGAGGAGGTCGTCGGGGATGATGGCGTTGTACATGCCCATGCAGCCCTCGTCGAAGACGCCCATGATGGATTTCCGCACCCGGAGATCGGCGGCGATCTTTTTCGCGACGGCCTGCGCCCGCGCGGGCACGCGGGCCCGCGCAAACGGCCGGACATGCGGGGTGCGGTGGGTGGTGACACCCGTTTTCAGCCAGCGGGCCAGGCCGGAGAGAAATTTGTCGTCGTCGAAGTGGTCGCTCCAGAGCGTGGAGTAGCGGACGCCGGCCTTGGTCAGCGAGCCGTTGAGGTTGAGCATGCCGACCAGGCCCGGCCACTGGCCGCTCCAGTTGGCGACGGTCAGGAGAGGGCCGCGATGGCTGAGCAGGCCGCCGAGCAGGTGGTGGGAGTACTGCCAGACCGCCTCGGCCACGATGAGCGGGCCGTCGGGATCGAGCCCGGCGAAGACCGCCAGCCCTTCCTTCTGCGAGGCGATGAAGCCGTGCTTCGCCGCCGGCTTGTACGGATGGGCCCGGACCAGCCGGTGGCCCAGCGCGGCGACGGCGGCGGCGAGCTTTTTTTCCATGGCCGCCTGGGCGGGCCAGCACACCTGGTTGGCCGACTGGCGCAGGTCGCCGTTGGCCACGAGCAGGACGGTTTTCGGGGGGCTTTTCTTCATGGGATTCGAGCCGGCGCCGGCGGGACTATTCCGCCAGGAACGGGTTGAAGCGGCGTTCGTTGGCGGCGGTGGTCAGCGGCCCGTGGCCGGGCGCGATGACGGTGTCGTCGGCCAGCAGGGCGAGGATGCGCCGCGAGTGCTTGAGCTGGCGCTGGCAGCAGAAATAGCCGCCGCCGAGCGAGCCGGCGAAGATGAGGTCGCCGGAGATGAGGAGCGCGGGCCCCTGCGCGCCGGTGGTGTCGCGGACGAGGTAGCAATTGTGCTCGGCGGCGTGGCCGGGGGTGTTGAACGCCGTGACGGCGAGGCGGTCGTATTGCACGGTCTCGCCCTCCCCCAGCCCGCGGCACTGCGGCCAGCGGCCGGTGGGCGGGCCGTAGAAATGGTCGAGCCCGGTTTCCTGCAGCACGACCTCGAGGCCCCCGATATGCTCGGCCTCGTAGTGGGTCGCGTACACCGACTCGATCTGCCGGATCCGGGCGGGCCAGGCCCGGTGGAGCTCGGCGTGGCTGGCGCCGGTGTCGAAGAGGATGGCGGTGTCGCCGCCGGTGTCGACGAGGTAGGCGTTGGCCACGCCGACGCCATAGGGCATGCGCAGCGGGTGGACGGAGAACGCCAGGCCGTCGAGCTCGGCGCGCGGGTAGGCGCCCCGGGCGAGGGCGTTGAGCCCGACCTCGTTGAGCCCGAGGACGCGGGCGAGCCGGCCGAGCTCGGCCTGCGACAGCTCCGGACGGTAGTCGAGCGCGTCCTGGATGCGCGCCAGCTCGACGTCGGCGAAGGCCGCGAGCCGCTCGTAGCTGAGGTTGGCGTGGCGGGCGGCCTTTTCCAGCACGTCGCCCAGCTCGTCTTCCAGCGCGGGTTTGTCGAGGGAGGGTTGCACGGGAAACAGGTTAGCCAAAAATGATTTCCCTTCCACCCCGGATTGTCACAGCTTTTTTCGCATGGATGCCGTCCAGGCCGAGGTCACCGACATTTTCGTGCGCACAAAGGCGCTGCTGCAGGGGCATTTCATCCTGCGCTCCGGCCTGCACAGCGGGCATTTCTTCCAGTGCGCGCAGGTCTGCCAGGACATGCCGGCGGTGGAGCGGCTCGGCGCCCTGCTCAAGGCGAAGCTCGGCGGCCTGGCCTTTGACACCGTCCTGGCCCCGGCGATGGGCGGGCTCGTCATCGGCCAGGAAGTGGCGCGGCAGTCCCGCTGCCGTTTCATCTTCGCGGAGAAGGAGAACAACGTGCTCGTCGTGCGCCGCGGCTTCACCCTCCGGCCGGGGGAGAGGATCCTCGTGGTCGAGGACGTCATCACCCGCGGCGGCCGCGTGCAGGAGTGTCTCGACCTCGTGAAGAAAATGGGCGGCACGACGGTGGGCGTCGCGCTGCTCGTGGACCGCAGCGCGGGCGCGGTGAAGTTCGACGTGCCGCTGTTTCCGCTGATGGAGATGAGTTTTCCGACCTACCCCGCCGACCAGTTGCCGGAGTCGCTGGCCAGGCTCCCGGCCAGCAAGCCGGGGAGCTGAGCGGAGCGCGAGCGAGCTCGCTGGCCCACGGGCTCAGGGGGCCTCGAAGACCACGAAGCGGCGGCCGCCGCGGTAATTGACCAGCGCGAGGTTGCGCCCGGGGTGCAGCACCCGCTTGGCCGCGGCCAGGTCCGCCACCGGCACGCGGTTGACCGCCTCGATGACCGCGCCCTGCGGGAAGATGTCGCGGTAAGGCGAGGCCTCGGTGATGTCGGTGATGACGATGCCGTCGATCCGGTCGTCGATGTGCAGATCCTTGCGCAGGTCGCCGGTCAGCGGCGTGACGGAGACGCCGGGCAGCAGCTCACCCTCGGTGGCGTTGTCCTCGGGCAGCTTGGAGAGCGTGACCTCCACGGACGCGGGCTTCCCATCGCGGAGGTAGCCGACCGTGACCGGCGTGCCGGGGGCGGTCTGGGCGATGATCAGCCGCAGGTCCTCGCGCGAGGTGACCGGCTTGCTGTTGATGCCGGTGATGATGTCCTCGCGCTTCAGGCCGGCCTTGGCGGCGGGGCCGTCGGGCGTGAGGTCGGTGATCAGGACGCCCTTGGTGTCCTTGGGCGCGCCGAAGGACTCGGCCATGTCCGGCGTGAGCGGCTTGGGGTTGGTGGTGACGCCCATGAAGCCGCGCGCGACGGTGCCCGTCTCGATCAGGCTGTGCATGATGCTGCTCACCAGGTTGACGGGGATGGCGAAACCAATGCCGATGTTGCCCGAGGACGTGGAGATGATGGCGGAGTTGATGCCGACGAGCCGGCCGCGGGCGTCGATCAGCGCGCCGCCGGAGTTGCCCTGGTTGATGGCGGCGTCGGTCTGGATGAAATCCTCGTAGCCGCCCACCTCGTCGAGGATGCCGACGCGGCGGCCGGTGGCGGAAACGATGCCCATGGTGACGGTCTGGCCGACACCGAGCGGGTTGCCGATGGCGAAGACCACGTCGCCCACGCGGAGCTTGTCGCTGTCGGCGAGGGTGGCGGCCGGCAGGTTGTCGGCGTCGATCTTGATCACGGCGACGTCGGTCTTGGGATCGGTGCCGATGACCTTGGCGGTGAGCTCGCGGTCGTCGTTGAGGAGGACCTTGACCTCGTCGGCCTCCTCCACGACGTGGTTGTTGGTGATGATGAAGCCGTCGGCCGAGATGATGACGCCGGAGCCGAGCCCGCGCTGCTTCTGCTCGCCGCCGCGGACATTGAACTGGCGGAGGAACTCCGGCACTTCCTGGCGGACGAGCTTGCTGGAATAGACGGAGACGACGGCGGGGCGGATGCTGTCCAGCACGTCGGCGTAGCTGGTGACGACGGGGGACTTGGTCTCGCCGAGCGGGGTGGCGTCCACCTTGAGCACCGGCTTTTTCAGCGGGGTGGCGGGCCTGGCCGGCGCCTTGTCCGCCGCGGGCAGGCCGGTGGCGAGGCCAAGCAGGGTGGCGAACAACGCGAGGCTCAGGGCAACCGGCTTGGTTTTCATTTGGAAAGGGTGCGCACACTGACCGCGGGCGCAAGCGGCGGTTCCGCCGGGGCTAAAATCCCTTGATCTTGAACAGGCTGGTGACGCTTTCGTTGGTGTTGATCCGGAGGATGGCCTCGCCGAGGAGCGGGGCGATGCTGAGCACGGTGATGGGCAGCCCGCGGGTGTCGATGGGCACGGAGTTGGTGGTGATCAGCTCGTCGATCAGGCCGCCCGCCAGGCGCTCGTAGGCGACCTCGTTCAGCACGCAATGGCTGACGGCGGCGCGGATGCTCTTCGCGCCATGGTCCTTCAGGATCCGGGCGGCGGCCGTGAGGGTGCCGGCGGTCTCGGTGATGTCGTCCACGAGCAGCACGTCGCAGCCCGCGACCTCGCCGACGACGTTGATGGCCTCGACGGTGTTGGCGTTGATGCGCTTCTTGGCCACGAGGCCGAGGGAGGCGCCGAGGATGTCGGCGTAGGCGGAGGCCATCTTCATGCCGCCGACGTCGGGGGAGAAGACGACGAGGTTGCTGCTGCGCTTGGTGGCGAGGTACTGGAAGAAGACGGGCGAGGCGAAGAGGTGGTCGACGGGGATGTCGAAGAAGCCCTGGATCTGCTGGCTGTGGAGGTCCATCGCGAGCACGCGGTTGGCGCCAGCCGACATCAGGAGGTTGGCCACGAGCTTGGCGGTGATGGGGACGCGGGGCTGGTCCTTGCGGTCCTGCCGGGCGTAGCCGTAGAAGGGGATGACGGCGGTGATGCGCTGCGTCGACGCGCGCTTGGCGGCGTCGATCATGATCAGCAGCTCCATCAGGTGATGGTTGGTCGGCGGGCAGGTGGACTGGACGATGTAGATGTCCGCGCCGCGGATGTTCTCGTTGATCTTGACGAACGACTCGCCGTCCGGGAAGCAGGTGACGGTGGCGTCGCCGAGGGGGACCCCGATGCTCTGGCAGATTTCCTCGGCGAGGGCGCGATTGGACGAGCCGGAAAAGATCTTAAGTTTCGTGTCCCTCATGCAGTGGCGTGGTAATGGAGATTGGAACGGGCGGGAAGTTTAATCTTTCTTCTCGAGAACCGCGACGCGCTTGAACAGGTCGGGCAGCCGCTGGTGCAGCACCTGCAGCCGGCGCTCGAGCAGGTAGGGGATGGCCGGCGTGCCGTTGACGTAGGTGCCGGGCGGGAGGTTGAAGGCGATGCCGGTCTGGCCGCCGGCCTTGGCGCCCTGGCCGATGGTGATGTGGCCGCCGACGCCCACCTGGCCGCCGAGGATGACGTAGTCCTCGAGGGTGGTGCTGCCGGAGATGCCGACCTGGGAGCAGAGGATGCAGTGCCGGCCGATGACGACGTTGTGCGCGACCTGGACGAGGTTGTCGATCTTGGTCCCCTCCCCCACGAGGGTGCGGCTGAACCGGGCGCGGTCGAGGGTGGAGTTGGCGCCGATCTCGACGTCGTCCCCGATGGCCACCGTGCCGATCTGGGGGATTTTTTCGTGGCGGCCCTGGACAAACTCATAGCCGAAACCGTCGGAGCCGACGACGACCCCGGGCTGCAGGCGCACGCGGTTGGCGAGCGTGCAATAGGCGGCGATGACGCAGCCGGGCATGATCCAGCAGTCCGCCCCGATCCGGGCCCCGGCGCCGACGAACACGGAGGCCTGCAGGACGGTGCCGGCGCCGACCTGCGCGCCCGCCTCCACCACGCAGAGCGGGCCGACGTGCGCCGCGGGGTCGACGTGCGCGGTGGCCGCCACGACGGCGGCCGGGTGGACGCCCGGCGCGGGCCGGGGCCAGAGCGACTGCTCGATGCGGGCGCAGAGGCGCGCGAGGGCGACGGACGGGTGGTCGACGAAGAGGAAGACCTGGCCGGCCCGCGGCTCGCCCGCGTAATCCAGGGGCAGCAGCAGCACCGTCGCCTGGGAATCCGCCACCTGGGACCGGTACTTGGCGTTGCCGAGGAACGACAGGTCGCCAGGCCGGGCCGCGGCCAGCGAGGCGATGTCGCGGATGGTTTCCGCGGTCGAGCCGGCGGTGCGGGTGGCACCGACGATGGCAGCGACCTCAGCCGGGGTGTAGGCGACCTGCATGGCGACAAAAAAGCCCTGTTCGGTGGAACAGGGCTTGGCAAGAAACTTACGGCTTCTTGGTGGCGTCGGGCTTGGCGACATTCGGCACCGTGAAGGGCGTGGCGGCCGCATCCGCAGGCTGGGCCCCCGCGGCGGCGGGGGGCGCGGGGACGGCGGCGGGCGCCGGGCGGTCCTTGTTCACCTCGGCCACCACCTCGTCGGTGATGTCGTAGCTGGCGTCGGAATAGATCACGCTGGGGATGCCGAAGAGGGTCGGGCCGGACTTGTCGAGCACGAGGGTGGCGCCCTTCTTCTTCGCGAGGTCGACCACGACCTTGGAGATTTCCTCGAGGAGGAGGTCGCGGTGGGTCTTGATCCGCTGCTGGAGCGAGCGCTGGGTGTTGGTGCGGAAATTCTGCACCTCGGCCTGCTTGCGCTGGATGTCCTCGAGCTTCTTCTGGCCGTCGGCCTCGGCCTTGCTGCGGGCCTCGGCGGTGAGGACGGTGTTCTTGGACTGCTCGATGAGCTCCTTGTATTCGTCGACGAGGGTCTGGCCCTGCTTGTTCAGCTCCTCGACCTGCTCCTGGGCCTTCTGCTCGGCGTCGCGGAACTTGGCGTTGGCCTCCTCCGTCTTGTAGTGGCTGTCATAGACCTTGGCCATGTCGACCACGATCAGTTTCACGGCCGTCTGCGCGAAGACGGCGGTGGCGCCGGCGCCGAAGGCGGCCAAGGCAACGAGGGTGCGGATCAGCTTGTTCATAATGGATGGGATGGATGGGGGTGGTTAAAAACGGGTGCCAAACGAGAAATTGAACTGGGTGCCCTTCTTATTAAACGCATCCCCGGTCAAGGGAATACCGAAATCAAGGCTCAGCGGGGCCCCGGCCACGAAGAGCCGGAGGCCGATGCCGAAGTTGTCATTGTACTGCACGGGGCTGAAGTCGTAGGCGTTCTGGTTCACGAAACCGCCGTCGTAGAAGAGCGCGACGCGCACGGGTTTGACCACGTCGAGGGAGTACTCGAAGCTGATGAAGCCGTAGGTCTTGCCCCCGAGCGGCTCGCCCGTGGTGTCCTTCGGCCCGACGGTGCGGAACTCGAACCCGCGCAGGTCCTGGGGCCCGCCGAGGAAGAACCGGTCATAGAACGGGACGTCGGGGATGAAGCTGACGGGCAGTTCCTGCAGGGTGCCGTTGGCGTCGGGGACCTGGATCGTGCGGGTCTGCAGCCGGCTGCTCTTGCCGAAGCTCTCGGCCACGCCGGCGCGGGCGATGACGGCCAGCACCTGATCCTGGAATTCGGCCAGCGGGAAGAACTGGGAGCCGCGGAACTCGAGCTTGTAGTAATTGTTGTAGCCGCCGAGCGGGCCGCCCGCGACGGTCGCGGTCAGGTTCGCATAGTGGCCGCGCGTGGTGTTGATGATCTTGTCGCGGGTGTCCTGGGACAGGGAGAGCGAGAGCTTCGAGGTGGAGGTGTCGCCCTCCTCGACCAGGACCGCGATCGGGGCGTTGGTCGCCACATTCTTGATGCCAATCACCTCATAGGTGTAGGACAGCTGGCCCTCCAGCCAGTTGAAGAGGCGCTTGCGGAGGTGGATCTCGGCGCCGGTGCGGATTTCCTGGTAGTAGGCGCTGTTGTAGTCCGACGTCGTGCGGTAGAGCTGGAAGCCGAGGGAGAGCTCGCGCTCAAACAGCCAGGGTTCCTCGAACGCGAGGATGGCCTCGCTCGACTGGGAGCCGATCTGGAAGCGCAGGCGGAACTTCTGGCCGTCGCCCTGGAAGAAGGAGCGCCGGTTGAACAGGTCGAAGTTGGACTGGGTGACCTCGGCGAAGACCACGGCCTTTTCCAGCGAGCTGAAGCCCGCGCCGAAGGTCAGGTTGCCCGTGCGGGCCTCCTGGACCGAGATCTTCAGGTTGCGCCGGCCGGGGATGTTGGTCGATTCCGGGGTCACGTTGACCGGGTCCTCGAAGAAGCGGGTGTTCTCCAGGCGCAGCTTGCTGATCTTCATCAGCACCGAGCTGAAGACGTCGCCGGGGCCCAGCACGAGTTCGCGGAGGATGACGACGCTCTTGGTCTTGGTGTTGCCCTCGATCTTGATCGACTCGACCTGGTATTTCTCGCTCTCGGTGATCTGGTACTCGACGTCGATGTTGCCGGTCGTCAGGTTGGGCTTGCGCACGAGGCGGACGCGGGTCTCGAGGTAGCCCTCGCGGCCGTAGAACTCCTCGAGGGAATCCACGTCCTTGTCCAGCTTCGACGGGATGAAGACGCCGCCCTTTCTTTCCCGCGGGATGAAGTTGAGGAGGCGCGCCGAGTAGAGCTTGTTGCCGGTGAAACTGATGTCGCCGATGTGGTAACGGCGCCCCTCGTTGACCCGGATGGTGATCACCAGCCGGTCCGGCTTCGGGTAGTCAAAGGTGATCTTGTCCTCCGCGATCTCGACGTCGAGGTAGCCCTGCTCCTGGTAGTAGTCGCGCAGCTTGGTGAGATCCTCGTCGAACTCGTCATCCTTGAGCCGGCCGCCGCCCGTCAGCCAGGAGAACATGTGCCACTTCGAGGTCTCCATCTCATGCCGCAGCTTCTTGGCCTTGACGTGGTCGTTGCCGATGAAATTGATGCCCGCGATGCGCACCTTGAGGCCCTCCCGGACCTTGAAGGTGACCGTGCCGAAACCCGTGCTGCGGTTGCGGTCGATCGAGAAGGTGACCTGCGCCTGGTTGTAGCCGTTCTTCTGGTAGAACTCGTAGAGCTTCTGCGAGTCGTCCTTGATCTGGCGCTCGTCGAGCGGACCGTTCTGCGCCGACTTGATCTCCTTGATCAGCCGCCGCTGCTTGTAGGCCTTATTGCCCTCGAACTTGATGCCCAGCACGCGGAATTTCGGCGTCACCTCGATGACGAGGTTGACCACGTTGTTGGCCAGGGACTCGCGCTTGACCTCGATGAACTCGAACAGCCCGGTCTTGTAGAGCGAGCGGATGTCGCGGTCGATCAGCGCCTCGTCGAGGTCGGTGTCCTCGCGCAGGGCCATGTTCGCGCGGACGATCTGCTCGTTCACGTTGGCCATGCCGACGAACTTGATCGTGATCGTGCCGATGTGCTGGATGGGCGCGGGCGCGGCGTGCTGTTCATCCGGGGCCGATTGCGCCCGCAGGCCGGTGACCGCGGAAAACAGGAAAAAGGAAGCGAGCAGAACCCGCCGGAACGGGTTAAGGTGTGAAGTTTTCAAAGCGCGTAATTTCTTGGAGGAAAGTTAGTTTCAAATCACCTACTGGCCCGTTGCGCTGCTTGGCAACGATTAAATCCGCCGCATTGGCGGCCGTCTGGAACTTTTCGTCGGAATCCTTGGGGCGGGACAGCATGATGACCACGTCGGCGTCTTGCTCAATGGAGCCGGATTCGCGCAGGTCCGAGAGGCGGGGCGTGCGGTTTTCCTTTTCCGACGAGCGGTTGAGCTGGCTTAGAACAATGACGGGCAGGTCTAGTTCCTTCGCCATGGCCTTTAATCCGCGGGACACCTCCGCCACCTGCTGTTCGCGGGGTGCCCGGGGGTCGCTGCCGTTGATCAGCTGGAGATAATCCACGATGACCAGCCCGAGTTTCTTGCGGGCGTAGATGCGGCGCGCCTTCGCCCGCAGCTCCATGATCGTCAGGGCGCTCGAGTCGTCGACCAGGATGGGGCACTTCTTGAACTCCTCGGCCGCCTGGCCGAGGGCGTTCACCTCGCGGCCGTCGCGGCCGACCAGGCCGTCGCGCAGGAGCTTCATGTTCACCCGGGACCGGGCGCAGAGCATGCGCAGGGCGAGCTGGGAGGAGCTCATTTCGAGCGAGAAGATCAGCGTCGGCACCGGGTCCGCCCGGCCGGCCTTGGGCAGCGCCGCCGCTTCCGCGATGTTCAGGGCGAAGCTGGTCTTGCCCATCGAGGGCCGGGCCGCGATCACGATCATTTCCTGGCGCTGGAAGCCGAAGGTCATCGCGTCGAGGTCCTTGAAACCGGACGTCACGCCGGTCAGCTCGCCCTTCTTCATGAGCAGCTTGGCGATGACCGTGTTGGCCTCCTTGATCGACTCCTTGATCTCCTGCGCGCTGTCGCTGACGCGGTCCTGGGTGACCTTGAAGAGGTCCTGCTCGACCTTGTCGACGAACTCCGCGAGTCCGCCGGTGAAGCTGTAGGCCTGCTCGACGGCGCCCGTCGCCGCCTTGATCAGCTCGCGCAGCAGGTGCTTCTCGCGCACCTTCTCGATGAAGTAGCCGGCGTGCGCCGTGGTCGGGATCTTGCCCGTGACCTGCATCAGGTAGGGGAAGCCGCCGACGGCCTCGAGCTGGCGGCGCGTCTTCAGCTCCTCGGCGATCACCTCGAGCGTCACCGGCGGGCTCTGCTGGTAGAGCTCGACGATGATCTCGAACAGCAGCCGGTTGGCCGGGGTGTAGAAGCAGTCCGGCGTGATCCGGGCCTCGAGGCAGCGCGCGATGGTGTCGCTGCCGTCGAGCAGGCAGCAGGCGATGACATGCTCCTCCGCCTCCGCGCTGTGCGGCGGGGAGCGGTCCGACGGCGCGGACGGCAGCGCCGGCTCGGGCGCCGGCCGGTCGCGCCGGGAGATAACGGGCGTCTGCGCCATGTCCGGTCGGGGTCGACGTCGCGGTGACGTTACGACGCGGCGGGCTCGATCGGGTTTTCGGAGACGACGTCGAAGCTCAGTTCGACGCTGACGTCGGCGTGCAGCTTGATCCTCACCTCGTGCTTGCCGAGGGTCTTGATCGGCTGGCCGAGGTGGATGCGGCGCTTCTCGATGGTGATGCCGGCCGCGGTGAGCTTCTCGTGGATGTCGTTCGCGGTGACGGCGCCGAAGAGCTTGCCGCCCTCGCCGGTCTTCACGGCGATGGCGATGCCCGCCTTCTCGATCTGCCGGGCCAGCGCCTGGGCGCCGTCGAGTTCCTTGGCCTCGCGGAGGCCGCGGGCGCGCTTGAGGGCCTCGACCCGCTTGCGGTTGGCCCCGGTGAGCGGCACCGCCATGCCCTGGGGCAGGAGGAAATTGCGCGCGTAGCCGGCGCGGACTTTGACCTGGTCGCCTTCGGCGCCGAGGCCGTCGACCGGTTTGAGGAGGAGAACTTCGCTGTTAGCCATGATCGGATGAGTTGGTGGTTTTGAAATGGTCGGGCCGTCGGCCCCCGGGCGCATGCCGGATTAGAACGGCACGTCTTCGTCGAGATTTTCCTGGGCCGCGGGGGCGGCGGGCTTGGCGGGGGGGGCGCCGCGGGGGGCGGGGCCGGAGTAGCGGGCTTCCCCGCCCTCGCCGCCGCCGGCGGGGGCGCCGCCCTCGGCGCGGCCGCTGCCGAGAAACTGGAAGTTGTCGCAGACCACCTTCATGCGGCTGCGCTTCTCCTTGGTCGTCTTGTCCTCCCACTGGTCGAGGCGCAGGCGGCCCTCGACGAAGAGCGGGCGGCCCTTGGTGCAATACTTGGCGATGTTCTCACCGGACTTGCCCCAGGCCTCGATGTCCACGTAGGTGACCTCCTCGCGGTCGGCGCCCGACTCGTCGCGGAACTTGCGGTTCACGGCCAGGCTGAACTGGCAGATGGCGGTGCCCTTGGGCGTGACCCGCAGCTCGGGGTCGCGCGTCAGGTTGCCGATGAGCATCACTTTGTTGAGATTGGCCATGGTAGGTGGGGCGGCGGGCGGGACGCGTTCAGGCGTTCTCGACCAGGGCGCGGTAGACGGTGTCGTTGAGCCGCAGGCGCTCGTGGAGCTGCGCGGGGGCCGCGGCCGGGGCGGAGAAGTTCACCTGGACATAGACGCCGGCGGGAAACTTGTCGTCGGTCTTGCGGACGAACTCGCGGCGGCCGATGTTCTCGACGGCGGTGACCTCGCCCTGCACGGCGGCGATCTCCTTCTTCACGCTCTCGATGATGGTCTCGACGGAGTCTTCCTTGCCGCGGTTGTCGAGGATGAAGGTGGCTTTGTAGTTACGCTTGGGCTGGGTCATGGGGGTCTCGGCGGTTGAGGGTGTTCATGGCTTCGGCCGGCCCGCGGTTGAGCAGCAGGCGGAGTCCGTCCACGAAGGTGGTTAGTTTTTGGTCAATGAGTTTGGATTGTTCTGGTGAAAATTTCCCGAGCACGAAGTCCTTGAGGTCCATCTCCGCCGGCCGCGGGGCGCCGATGCCGAGCCGGTAGCGGATGAATCCGTCGCCGAGGTGCTCGAGCAGGCTGGCGGCGCCGTTGTGCCCGCCGGCGCTGCCGCCGGTGGACACCTTCACGAGGCCCAGGTCGATCGTCAGATCGTCGTAGGCCACGATGAGGCTGGCGGCCGGGACCTGGTGAAAGTCGAGCAGGGTGCGCAGGACGGGTCCGCTGTCGTTCATGAAGGTCTGCGGCTTGACCAGCAGGCGTGTGACGCGGTTCCGGACATCCCAGCGGGCGATCTCGGCCTGGAAGTGGGAATCCTTCTCCCACCGCAGGCCCTCGGCGGCCGCCAGCGCCTCCACCACGGTGAAACCGAGGTTGTGGCGGGTGCCGGCGTACTCGCGCCCGGGGTTGCCCAGACCGGCGATCAGCGTGACGGACATGACTCAAAGAACAGGGTGCAAAACGGCCCGCCCGCGGACGGACGGACCGGGAACGAAAATTACTTCTTGGCGGCCTTCGCGTCGCCCTTGGCGGGCACGGCGGCCTTGGTCTCGCCCTTGGCGGGCGCGGCGGCCTTGGCGTCGCCGGGTTTGGCGTCGCCGGGCTTGGCCGCGGCGCCGGCGGCGGCCGGGGCGGCGGTGCCATCGGCGGCCGGGGCGGCGGCACCGTCGGCGGGCACGGCGCCCTCGACGGGCGCCGCGGCGACGGCGACGGCTTCCTCGGCCGGCGGCTCGACGCAGAGGACGACGGTCAGGTTCTTGTCGTCCAGGTACTCGACGCCCGCGATGGGCTTGAGTTCGCCGACGTGGATCGCGCCGCCGACCTTGAGGTCGGTGACGTTGACCTCGATGAAGGCGGGCAGGTCCTTCGGGAGGCAGCGGATGCGCAGCCGGTGGGAGGCGGTCTCCAGGATACCGCCCTCGGTCTTGACGCCGTAGGCCTCGCCGACGACGTGGACGGTCACGTTGATGATCATCTTCTCGTTTTCCTTCACTTCCTGAAGGTCGAGGTGGAGATAGCGGTCGGTGATCGGGTCGCGCTGGATTTCCTGGAGGAAGGACAGGGCGGCGGCGCCGGCCTCGCGTTTCAGCTCGATCAGGGCGGCGCTGCCGCGGATCTCCTTGAGCAGCTTGACGAATTCCGGCGCATTGACGGCCAGGTTCTCGGGTTTCGTGTGCTTGCCGTAGAGGATGGCCGGGATTTTCTCAGCCTTGCGCAGGCGGCGGGAGGCGCTGCGGCCGGTGCCCTCGCGGGGCGTGACGGTAAGTTGGTATTTTTTCATGATTTCGTTCCCCCTGAGACTCCGGAATTGGAGGCAGGCGTAATGGAAAAGGGAGTTGAGTTGATGGAGCGCGCCACCCTGATGCAATCAAATCTTTCAAGCCCCTCGTAAAAACGCCGATTTTTACAGGAGACAGGGATTGACAAGGCCTGCGCACCGTCTCTTTTTGGCCATTCTTTCCCCCATTGCCTGGTAGCTCAGTGGTAGAGCAGGTGACTGTTAATCACTTGGTCGTTGGTTCGATCCCAACCCGGGCAGCCATTTTAGAATAGTTTAAGTTTCAAAGTTGTTGGTGCTGTCCATCAACTACATGCTGAGGGAATAATTTAAGTCCCGGCGTGCCGGAAATCTTGGGCGGCGATGGAGTCGCGCTGAGCACGAGTCGCCCCTCGCACTCCAGGGACGCGAGTTCATCTTCCGTCCTGAGGATCTCAGCGGATAGATCAGCCAGCCGGCGCCGAAGGTCATCGGCGCGCTGCGATCGTGAGCTGGTGGCCATAGGCCAAATCGCTTATGCGGGTTGCAGGCGACGCCGACGCGGCAAGAACCTGATATCAACCCGACGCTCCACCGCGGCTGCAATGCGATTGAGCATGGCGAGCGAATGACCTTCGTAATCGGCATCTTCCAGTCGCGAAATCACGGACTGCGTGGTCCCGACTCGCTTGGCCAACTCCGTTTGGGAAAGGCCGGCTTGCTCCCGCAATTCGTGAATCCGTTGGGCAACTTCGTGATTGGCGACTGCCTCCTCAAAAGCCTGCTGGCGCTTCGGGTCATGTCCGGCGATATCCGCCAGAATCTTGGCTGCATCGGTGGTGGTCTTTTTAGGCATCGTTGATTTCTCCTTTGAACGTGTGGGTGGCTGGATTTGCAGTGAACGCGGCTTTGCGAGCAATCGCCTGTTTGATTTCGTTGGCGGGCGCCGCGGATTCCTTGGTCAGGCCATGGGCGACGACCGAAATGGTGCGCCCGTGAAAGAAGTAAAGGAGACGGTAGTTGACCGATCCCAATCGAATACGGAGCTCATAAATACCGTCGCGCAGTTAGTCGGCTTCGGGGCGGCGAAGTTCGTGACCAAGGAGTGCAAGCCGGGAAATGGCAGCACGGTATTTGTCGAAGGCTTTGGGGTTGGTCTCATTGAGGGTCCGCAACCAGCCAACCACCGGTGAGCCTCCTGGCTTTTCTTGGTAAAAGACAACGTTGATGACAGGCCTTGATCGCGACTAGCACTATCGCGAATATGCGATAATTAGTCAAGAGCTGGCATCTGTCTGGCCCAATTATTCAGCCTTCGACTAAGGCGATGAGTCAAATGATGCAACTGTCAGGCTGCCAAATCCTCGCCCCATCGTCGAATTTGACCCACTCAGATCGGGCCCATCCCATTCGGCCGGCCGTCGCCCATCGGGAAAGCGCCTCCCGCCGCAGATTTGTCTCAAATATTCCGGATTCCCGACCAGACCGGGCCGCATTTCAATCATATGGCTAGCTGTGACAGGGAGCGCCGCAGGGAGCCCTACCCCGTCCGCGCCAGCAGCTGGCCGACTTCTGCAATTGCCGCAGAAAGTCAGTGAGTGACGCGACCGGACTAGAAACGCCGTTATATTGTGCCCCACCTTCTGGCCCCGACCCCGAGAGGTGAAATATGACATTACCAAAAGAAAAGCGTGGTTTCCTGCTAAGACCTATGGTTGGGGCTGGGGGCTTCCAAGTCGCTGGCCACGCTGGCTTGTGCTGCTCCTTTTCTTTGCGGCGCTGATTGCCGGCGCGCCGTTGGTGAAGAAGAACCAACGGACCCGCTCCGGGCTCATGCCGGCTTAATTGCGGGACCGTACCGCAGAGGCGGGGCAGAACGCGCCCCTGCGCCGATCATTTGGTTGGGCGGAAATCAGAGGAGAACGGCGGCCCCATTGCCGCGTTCCGGCTTAGAAGCGGATGGCTGCGCCCACCCGCCAGTCGGTGTAATACCTGATGGTGCCGCCGCTCTGGGCGGTGAAATCGGTGTAGAGCAGGGCGCGGGGGTTGAGCACCACGTCCAGCCCGGCGTTGAACAGCGCGGCGTCGCGCTGGGGTGCGCGGGTGACCACGGCATAGCTGATGCCGTCGAGCGCGGCGCCCATGGCGCGCGCGCCGTTGGAGAATTCACTGAGCCAGGCGGCCCGGACGTGCGGCTGCAGCGTCAGGGAGCCAAACTCCCAGCTCAACCGGCCCTCGAGCCCGAGCTGCGTGCGCAGCGAGCGCGCGGCCTGATCGTTGACCCGGTTGTCATAGACACCGGCGCCGGTCTCCGTGAAGCCGTCCGCGCGCCAGCCGCTGACCAGCAGGCCGGCGAAGGGCGACACCGACATGATCCCGTGGGTGAAATGCCGGCCGGCGGAAAGATCCACGAGCCATTCATGACCCTGGGTGTCGGCCGTGGCGACCGCCGCCGTGCCGGGGAACACCACGGGGCGGGTGGCACTGTATCGGTCCCAGCCGTAGGCAAACGCCGCGTTCGCATACCACTGGTCAAAGTTCCAGACCGCGCGGAGGCCGAGCAGCTTGCTCTTCATGCTGGTGCGGCTGCCGGGCTGGCCCAGGCCGGCGACGGTTTCGCCATAGTTGAAAAAGCCCCCGATCGTGCGGTTGGCATCGACGACATGGTCGACGCCGACGAGGCCCGAGGTGGTGGTGAAGGTGCTGGAGCCGACATCGAGGTCGCGCCGGGCATTGCCGCGGCTCTGGCTGGCGTCGAAATAATAGTCGTCATGCCCCGGCAGCGCGCGGGTCTCGCGGGTGAGGCTGTCGGTGACGGAAGTGGCGCGCGCAAAGGCGAAATCGGACCAGTTCTCATAGACCTGCGGCGAGAGCGCGTTGAACGCGGCCGGGAGCTGGCTCGTGGCGGGCACGACGTTGACGGCGGCGGTGAGGGTGGGGCTGGCCTGGGCGGCGTTGGCGACCGCGCGCTGGTTGGGCGTGAGGGCGAACGTGGCGAAGGGCACGGCCACGAGCGAGAAGATCACGCTGTTGGCGCTGTAGATCACGCCGGCCGCGGTGGTGGCGTGGTTGGTGGTGATCGCGGAGCCGCTGACCGTGCCAAACTTGCCGCTCACCCCGCCCGTGGCGGTGAGCAGGGTGAAGGACTGCCCGTTCGGGTTGAAGCCGTTGAGCACGTCGATCTGCAGGGTGCCGGCGAGCGAGGCCGTGCCGGTGATGAGGAGCTGGTCAAACGAGGTGCCCGAGGCGAGCTGGATGACCAGTCGGCCGGTCGCGCCCTGCGTATAGTTGCCGGCGACATTGATCGTGCCCGGCGAATAGCCGGGGCTGAGCGTGCCGTTGTTGGTGAGGTTGCCGGAGACGGTGCCGGTGCCGCCGAGGAAAGCGCCGTTGGCGATCGTGGTCGTGCCGATGCCGCCGTTGAAGAACAGGGCGCCGGCCTGCAGATCGACGGCGGAGCTGGTGATGTTGGTCAGCGTGAGCGCAGCGGCCCCCCGCTTCTGGATCGTGCCGCTGCCGGTGATGCGGCCGGAGAACGTGCCATCCGCCGTCTGGTTGAAGGCCAGGATGCCGTTGCTGGCGACGCTGACATTCTGCCCGCCGGGCAGGGCCGAGGTGCTGGCGATGAGCGTGCCGCCGGTGACGACCGTGCCGCCCGTGTAGGTGTTGCCGCCGCTGACGGTGAGCGCACCGGCGCCGAGCTTGGTCACCGAGCCGGAACCCGAGATGACCCCGCCAAAGGCGCCGTCAACCGCCTGGTTGAAAATCAGCGCGCTGCTGTTTGTGAGGGCGACCGGCCCGTTCGCCGGCAGGTTGGCGCTGGCCGTGATGAGCGCGCCGGCATCCACGCTCGTGCCGCCGGTGTAGGTGTTGACGCCGGTCAGGGTCACGGTGGCGGCGGTGGCCCGCAGCGAGGTGGGAGCCGCGCCGTTCGCAATGCGACCATCCACGGTGACCATGGTGGCATAGAGCGGCGTGCCCGGGGTCAGCACCACGCTGGATGCCCCGTTGGTGTATGCGCCGGTCGAGCCGAGCAAAACCGAGCCGGAGGATCCGGCGGTGGCGCCGGCCACCACCGTACCGCTGGCGGTCACGGTGCCGGCGGGAGTCACAATGCCGCCCGGGACCACGACCCCGCCGGCCGCGGGGCCCACGGGCACCGCGGCGCCACTGGCGTTGTAGACCAGGCCGCCGGAGAGGTCGCCGCCGGCGGGGCCGCCCTTGGCGTTGACCGTGTTGTTGTCGAGCGAGATGCCGGCCAGCGCGAGCGCCCGGGCGCCGCCGCTGGTGGTGCTGCTGAAGCTGATGCTGGTGCCGGCGAGATAGTTGCCGGCGATCGTATTGTTCGCGCCGATGGTGATGGCGCTGCCGACGTCCCAAAAGACGCCGAGATCGCTGCCGCCGTTCGAACCGAGATTGATGAACTTCACCGATGAGTTGATGGCGGTGGTGAGGCTGGTGCCGACCTGGAAAACCCAGGCCACGTTGTTCTGGCCCTGGGCATCGAGGACCAGGGTGCCGTTCAGCGCCGCCGCCGCGCTAAACGTATAGACGCCCGGGGTCAGGGTCGTGCCGCCCAGATTCACATTGCTCATGTTCACACTGGAGGGCATGCGCGCCAAGGCCACGGAGGCGGTGATGAGATCCAGGCGCGCCTGGGCCGTGGCCGCGCCGGTCGCGATGATCGCTCCCCCACCCGTGATCACGGCGGGAGGAAAGCCGGTGATCCCCGAGGTGGCCCCCGGGGAAAGGCCGACGTTGCCGGTGATGATGTTCGTGCCGGTTGTCCCGGTGCTGGTGATGGCCGTGCCCCCGAGCAGCGCAAAGTTACCCGCAGTCAGCAGGACGGACTGGGCGAACCCGGCGGCCGGGGCGCAATACATGGCGGCGAGCACCACCACGGGCAGAGGAATCAATTGTTTGATGTTCATGAGGTCTAGGTGTAAGAATTACGTTGGCGTTCCCGTGCAGCGTCAGGTGCTCCCATTCCGCCCCGCGGCCTTTGCCCGCCACCGGGCGGCGCCGAGAAGAGCGAGGAGGGCGAGGAACCAGGGCTCGATGGCGCCGCCGCCACCGCCGCCGGAACCCGTCGTGGTGTTTCCGGCAGGCGGCGTGACCGTGCCGCCCGTCGCGCCGGCCGTGGACGCGGCCGAGACCGTCGGCGTGCTCACCGTGTCGGTGGGCGAGATCAACCGGAGCGTGGAATTGCCGGTGTCGGCCACATAGAGGCTGCCGGCATTGACCACCAGGGCGTGCGGCAGGTCGAATTGGGCGCTGCCGCCCGCGCCATCATTCAGACCCGCGACCCCCGCCATGCCGGCGAGAGTGACGGTGGCGCCACCCGGGGTGATCGCCCGCAGGGTGTCATTGCCGGTGTCCGCCACATAAACATTGCCCGTGGAGTCCACGGCCACGCCGTAGGGCTGGTTGAACCTCGCGGTGGCACCCAGGCCGTCCGCGAACCCGGCGACCCCGGCCTTTCCGGCCATGGTGGTGACGACCCCGCCCGACGTGATCTTCCGGATCGTGTCGTTCTTGGTGTCGGCGACATAAACATTGCCCGCGGAGTCCACGGTCAGACCGTGCGGTTCGCTGAACCGGGCGGCGGCGCCCGTGCCGTCCGCGCTGCCCTGGCTCCCGGCGGTCCCGGCCAGTGTGCTCACGGCCCCGGCGGAAGTGATCTTCCGGATCGTGGCGCTGCCGGTGTCGGAGACATAGAGGTTGCCGGCCGCGTCGAGGGCGATGCCGGTGGGAGAACGGAACGATGCGGCGCTGCCGGACCCATCGGCGCTGCCCGGCATGCCAGCCGTGCCCGCCAGCGTGGTGACGACCCCGGCCGGGGTGATCTTGCGGACCGTGGCGTTGCCGGTGTCCGTGACGTAGACATTGCCCGCCGCGTCCACGGCCACGCTGTCGGGATGGTTGAAGCGGGCGGCGCTGCCGGTTCCATCCGATGTGCCGGCCTGCCCGGCGGATCCGGCCAGCGTGCTCACAATGCCGGCTGAGGTTACCTTCAGGATGGTGTCGCCGAAGGTGTCAGCCACATAGAGGCTGCCCGAACCATCCTGCGCGAGGCCGGCGGGGTACTGGAAGAGAAAGTCGGTTCCGCCCGCGACGGTGAGCGTCACAGGATTGCTGACGGTGAAATCGGTCGCGTTGACGATCACGCTCCGGAACTGGTCGCCCGACATCGCGGGGGTCGGGGTGCTGACCGTCATGGTCGCGGTCGTGACCCCATGGTAGCTGCCGCCCTCGAACAGATTCAGCCAGGTGGTCGAGCCGAATGGCAGGCGCTGCCAGTAAAAGGTTTCGCTGGGATCGCGGTCCCCATCGCCGGCCACCGTGAAGTTGGTGCTCTGCCCGGCCGTCACCGTCTGGCTGACCGGCTGGAGCGTGACCACCGGCGCCAGCAGGGCGGCGGTGATGGTGATCGTGAACGTGGCGTTGCCGGTGCCGAGGGGGTTCGTCGCACCGAGCTGCACGGACGTGGTGCCCACGGTCGTCGGGGTGCCGGTGATGAATCCGGTCGTGGCATTGAAGGTGAGACCGGCAGGGAGCGGGCTGGCGGCAAAACTGACGGGGGCGCCCGTGGCGGTGATCGCAAAGCTGAACGGCGTGCCCACCGTGCCGGCCGCGGTCAGCGGGCTGTTGTTGATGCTCGGGGCGGACGGCAAGGCGGCGATCGTGACCGTCAGCGTGGCGCTGCCGGTGCCGGTCGCGTTGGTGGCGCCGAGCAGCACGGAGGTGGAACCCCCGGCCGTGGGCGTGCCCGTGAGGGCGCCGGTCGTGGTGTTGACCACCACCCCGGCGGGCAACGGCGTGGCACTATAGCTCGCCGGCGTGCCCGTGGCGGTGATGGTGAAGCTGAACGGCGTGCCGACCGTGCCGGCCGCGGTCAGCGGGCTGTTCGTGATGACCGGCGCGACACCGGCCGCGGCGATGGTGATCGTCAGCGTGGCACTCCCCGTGCCGAATGAGTTTGTCGCGCCGAGGGTCACCGCGGTGACGCCCACGGCGGTGGGGGTGCCGGTGATGACCCCGGTGGCGGCATTGCGCACCAGGCCGGCCGGAAGCGGCGTCGCGCTGTAGCTCGTGGGCGTGCCGGTGGCGGTGATGGCGAAGCTGAAAGGCGTGCCGACCGTGCCGGCCGCGGTCAGCGGGCTGTTCGTGATGACCGGCGCGACACCGGCCGCGGCGACGGTGATCGTCAGCGTGGCGTTGCCCGTGCCGGTTGCATTGGTGGCGCCGAGCAACACGGAGGTCGTGCCGACCGCCGTAGGCGTACCGGTGATGGCCCCGGTGGCGGCCACGATGCTCAGGCCGGCCGGAAGCGGGCTGGCGCTGTAGCTCGTGGGCGTGCCCGTGGCGGTGATGGTGAAGCTGAAAGGCGTCCCGACCGTGCCGGCCGCGGTGAGCGGGCTGTTCGTGATGACCGGCGCAACACCGGCCGCGGCGACGGTGATCGTCAGCGTGGCATTGCCCGTGCCGGTGGCGTTCGTCGCCCCGAGCAGCACGGAGGTGGAACCCACGGCCGTGGGCGTGCCCGTGAGGGCGCCGGTCGTGGTGTTGATCACCACCCCGGCGGGCAACGGCGTGGCACTATAGCTCGTGGGTGTGCCCGTGGCCGTGATCGTGAAGCTGAAAGGCGTGCCGACCGTGCCGGCCGCGGTCAGCGGACTGTTCGTGATGATCGGCGCAACGCCGGCGGCGGCCACCGTGATCGTCAGCGTGGCGTTGCCCGTGCCGGTGGCGTTCGTCGCCCCGAGCAGCACGGAGGTCGTGCCGACCGCCGTGGGCGTGCCGGACAGGACGCCGGTCGCCGTGTTGATCGTGACGCCGGCGGGCAGCGGCGTAGCACTATAGCTTGTGGGCGTGCCGGTGGCGGTGATCGTGAAGTTGAAAGGCGTGCCGACCGTGCCGGCCGCGGTGAGCGGGCTGTTCGTGATGACCGGCGCGACGCCGGCCGCGGCGACCGTGATCGTCAGCGTGGCGTTGCCCGTGCCGGTGGCGTTCGTCGCCCCGAGCAGCACGGAGGTGGACCCGGCCGTCGAAGGCGTGCCGGTGATGGCCCCGGTGGCGGTGTTGACCGTGACCCCGGGCGGGAGCGGACTGGCGGAATAGCTCGTGGGCGAGCTGGAAGCGGTGATGGTGAAGCTGAACGCGGTGCCGACGGTGCCCGCGGCGGTCAGCGGGCTGTTGGTGATGATCGGGGCGGCGGTGGTCACCGTCAGGGTGACGGCGTTGCTAAAGATCGTGCCCGAGGCGTTGGTGACCGCGACGTCGTAGGATGCCACATCGGCGGCCTGCGCATTGGTGAGCGCGAGGTTGGCGGTCGTGGCGGAGGCGTTGCCGGCAATATTGACCCCGGCCTTGCGCCACTGGTAGCTGAGCGTCGAGGTGCCGGCGGCGACCACCGCGAAATTGGCCGTGGTCCCGGTGACCGCGGTTTGCGAGGTCGGCTGCGTCGTGATCTGCAGCAGGGCGACACCGGAGATGGTGAAACTCTGCCGCAGCATGTTGTATTCATAGACGGGAGCAAGCGGTGCGGACTGGCCGGCCTGCGTCGCCTGCAGGGTGATGAGGCCGGGCGCAACGGGCGTGACGGTGAAAACTCCGCCGCCGGCGTTGACGATCGAGGCCGCGCCCACCGAGCCGGGCACAACCGTGAGCACGATGGGCAGGGCGGAACTGGCGGTCGGTGTGACGTTGAATGGGCCCGTGACAATCGCCCGGTCGGCGATGGCGGCAAAGCTGACCGACTGCCACGTCGGGTTGACCGCGCCGGTCGTGTAGAAGTCGCCGGCCCCGAACCCCACGTCCCCGGGGACGTAGTCCAGCGTCGAATATACACTCCCCAGGTTCGCGATATCCGAAGGCTTCCCGGTCAGGGGATTCAACGTCCCCAAGATCGTGAAGCCGGTGATCGGATCCAGCCGGTTGAAGTAGAGCTGGTTCACCCCGTAGCCGACGTCGGTGCCCGTGAAGGTCAGCGCATTGTGGCCGGAGATGCCCAGATCGAAGAGATCAGCCGAGCTGCCGAGCAGCGCCGGCGTCAGCGTGCCGAATTTGGTGAAACCGGTGACCGGGTCGGCACGGAAGTAGTAGAACAAATTGAGCCCGTAACCCAGGTTGGCTGCCGCAAACGTCAGCCCGAAGTAGCCGCTGACGTTGGTGACGGTGGCGGGCCCGCCGGGCCCGGACATGGGCTTCAGATCGGTGACCGCCGACGACAGGCCGGAACCGGGCACGATGACCGAGAAGTAATCCGTGGTCCCCTTATGGTGGATGAAATAAAAATTTACCGCGCCAAAACCGATGTCAGGATCAGCCGAGGTCAGCGCCGAATAGGCCGCCGGGGTGAGCTTGCTGCCGACGTCCGCCAGGTTGGTCGCGGAACCGGAGCCCGCGATATAGTAGGTGAACGCGGCAATATCACCACCCGCAGGGATGGTGGTGTTCTTGATCGAGTAGAAATTGTTGGCGCCGACGCTGAATCCCGTGTCCTGCGCCATTTCATGGAAGCCGGCCAGGTTGCCGCCGATGGACCAGCGGGGAACGAGCGTGACCACGCCGGTCGCGGGGGCGATGGCGATCGAGGCCATGTTGTCGGCCTGAAGCTGCGTGCCGGAGAAAACCGTGCCGGCCATCAGGGCCGAAAGTAAGAGGGTATTGTGTTTGTTCATTTGATTCTGATTTTCTGAGCGGGCTGAGCGCGACATTGGCACCCATGGCTTGGAATTTCCCGTCAGAATAGCCCTTGGCTCCGCCGTCCGATATGGGGTGATACCAGAAGGGGCTTCACCCGCGATCCGGTCCTGCTCCCCGGCCCGGCGGTTCGCGCCGGCGACAGCACCCATCCGGCGGAAGCGTCCGCACAGAAGACCGGGCGATCAGGCCATGCGCGCCGCCGCGACCGGCCGGGCGGGCAGGTCGGCACGCCGGCCCTGATCTCGCCGTATTCGATGTGCTCGTCGCGATCGCGCGCCGCGACCATCGCCGGATCCGCCTGTCCGTCAGCCGTGAATCCCATCATGAGTTTCGACAGGCCGAACGGCAACGGGTCGCGGCTGTAGAAGTGGAAGCCGCGGAGGTGGGCGTGAATCTCGCGGATCGGACATTCTTCTCCGGGCAGTCCGGTGACGGATCCGGCCGGGGGATGGGAGCCGATGGTGGCTTTGGTGGCCGGCAGGAAGTCAAGCAGCGCGGCCCGCGCGAGGACCGGCAGAGCAGCCAGGGGAGCATTCGGTCTCATGTGGTTTGCCGCGGTTGCGGTGAACCAGGCCTGCGGCGGGTTTCTTCCTGCCCTCGCAACTGCAACCAGATACCGCGGTCGATTCGGCGTTTCGCGAAATATCCAGCCCTGAACACCCCATAGCACGGCGACGAGACGTGGCGTAAGCTCGGGCAGCGCAACCTCGGCCCGCTAGATTCGCGCCATTCCCTTCATGAAAAACACCACCCGCTTTACCGATGCCAATGACCATGCCGGCCAAAACACGCTGTGTAAACTGAGCCGCCGGCTCCTCGCGGCAACCGTCCTCACCGTCGCCACCGCGATGATCCACGCGGATCCGACCGGCGGGCTCGTGGTCTCGGGTGCGGGCAGCATCAGCCAGACGGGAGCGACCACCAACATCACGCAGACGAGCCAGAACCTGGCGCTCAACTGGGCTACGTTCAACATCGCGCCGCTTGAGACGGTTAACTTCCTGCAGCCGTCGAGCACCGCCATCGCCGTCAACCGCATTGCCGACACCAATGGCACGCAGATCCTCGGTCAGCTCAACGCCAACGGGCAGGTCTATCTGATAAACCCGAACGGCATTCTGTTCGGACCAGGTGCCCAGGTAAACGTCGCGGGGCTGGTTGCGTCCACGCTGGACCTGGATGAGGCCAGCGTGAATGCCAGCCGGCGCACCTTTCGCGGCGACGGGACGGGCAGCATCGTCAACCAGGGAACCATCACGGCAACCCAAGCCGGCTATGTGGCCCTCCTCGGCCAGCAGGTCCGCAACGAGGGGATTATCACCGCGCGGCTCGGCACCGTGGCCCTGGGGGCGGGCAGCGCGGCCACCTTGACATTCGACGGCAACAGCCTGGTGCAACTGCAGGTCGGCGAGAGTGTGTTGAACAGCCTGGCCGCAAACGGCGGCCTGATTCGCGCCGACGGCGGCCTGGTCCTCATGACCGCCGGCGCCCAGGATGCGCTGCTCGCGAGCGTGGTGAACAACACCGGGGTGATCGAGGCCCGCACCGTGGAGAACCGCCATGGCACCATCAGGCTGCTCGGCGGCATGGCCGCGGGCACCGTCCAGGTGGGCGGCACCTTGGACGCCTCGGCGCCGAAGGGCGGCGACGGCGGCTTCATTGAAACCTCGGCCGCGAATGTTTTCGTCTCGGACCTCGCGCGGGTCACGGCCCAATCCACCCCGGGCCGGAATGGCACCTGGCTGATCGATCCGGCCGACTTCACCATCGCCGCGACCGGGGGCAACATCTCGGGCACGACGCTCGGCGCCAGTCTGGGAGCGGCCAGCGTCCTGATCCAGAGCAGTACCGGAACCGCCGGCGGCAGCGGCGATATCAATGTCAACCAGGACGTCAGCTGGAGTGCGAACACCCTCACCCTGACCGCCGCCCGCGACATCAATATCAACGCCGTGATGTCGGCCTCGGGTACGTCGGCGCTGGTGCTGAACACCGCCACGGCCAACGGCGCGGATGGCGCGGTGGCCGGGGGGAGCGTGAAGGTGGGCCTGATTTCGGGCGCCTTTACCGGGCGCGTGGATTTTCCGGGCCGTGCCGGCCCCGGCTTCCTCACCATCAACGGAGATGCCTACACCATTGTTAACACCCTGGGGCTTTCGACCACCGTCACCGTCACCGACCTGCAGGGCATGAAGAGCGGCCTGGCCACAAACTACGCACTCGGGGCGGATATCGACGCCTCGGCGACCTCCACGTGGAATGCCGGCGCGGGCTTCGTTCCGGTCGGCACACCCGGCACCCCGTACACGGGAAGATTTGACGGCCTGGGTCACACCATCACCGCGCTCACCGTCAATTCCGGGGCCGCAAGTGCGGGTCTGTTCGGCGCCACCGGGCCGACCCAGTCGTTCCAGAATGTCGGACTGGTCGGCGGCAGCGTGTCCGGCGCAGCCGGCAGCGGCGGGTTGATCGGCACCAACGGCACCGGCAGTACGGTCAGCAACAGTTACAACACGGGCAGCGTGACCGGCGGGGCCGGCACGGGCGGCCTGGTGGGCGACAACACCACCGGCGCCATCAGCCAGAGTTTCGCCACGGGCACGGTGACCGGCGCCAGCGGCACCGGCGGTCTGGTCGGAACCAACACCACCGGCGCGGTCAGCACCAGTTACGCCACGGGCAGCGTGGTCGGCAGCGGGGCCGGCACGGGCGGCCTGATCGGGAGCGACACCACCGGGGCGATCAGCCAGAGCTTCGCCACGGGCAATGTGACGGGCGCGGGGTCCGCGACCGGCGGCTTGGTGGGGAGCAACGGGGCCAACACCGTCAGCGACACCTACGCCACGGGCAACGTGAGCGGCGGCGGTTCCGGCGCCGGCGGCCTCCTCGGCAGCAACGACGGTGCCGTGACCACCAGCTATTCCACAGGCAGCGTGAGCGGCGGCGGCAGCAACATGGGCGCGCTGGTCGGACTCATTGGCGCCGGCACGGTCGCCACCAGCTTCTGGGACAGCAGCACGTCAATCGTCCAACTGGGCGGAGGCTTCGGCATGACCACGCCGCAGATGAAGGCCCAGGCCGACTTCACCTCGGCGACGGTGCCCAACGGCGGCGCCAACCCCAACTGGAATTTCGCCACCACCTGGGTGATGTATGAAGGCATCACCTACCCGCTCCTGCAGCCGTTCATGACGCCGCTGACCGTGACGGCGGCCAACGACGCCAAGGTTTACAACGGACTGGGGTACGCCGGCGGCAACGGCGTGACCTATTCCACCATACCCAACGCCAATCTGCTCGGCTCCGTGGTCTACAGCGGCACTTCGCAGGGTGCGATCAACGTCAACAGCTACACCATAACTCCGGGCGGGCTGTATTCCAACCAGCAGGGTTACATCATCAACTACGCCAACGGCGCGCTGAGCGTGACCCAACGACCGGTCAGCCTGACGGGGACGCGTCCCTATGACGGCACGCTGAACATGGCGGCCGGCGTCCTGACGATCGGCACCACGGCCAACGGCGAGACCCTCACGCTCGCCGGTGCCGGCATGGTGGCCAGCCGGAACGTCGGTGCGCTCAAGCCCCTGACGCTTGGCACGCTGGCGCTGGGCGACGGCACGGGCCTGGCCAGCAACTACACCTTCACGGGCGGCACGCAGACCGCGGACATCACCCAGGCTCCGATGACCGTGACGGCGCAGACCGACACCAAGACCTACAACGCCTCGGCCGCTTCGGCGGTGGCGCCGGTGATCACGACGGGGACGCTGCAGACCGGGGACACCACCACCACCTTCGCGCAGACCTATGACACCCCCAACGCCGGCACGGGCAAGACCATAACGGCGACCGGCATCGTGAACGACGGCAACAGCGGGGCCAACTACGCCTACACCTTCGTGGCCAATACCGCCGGCGTGATTGATCCCAAGCCCGTGACCATCTCGGGCACCGTGGCGGACAGCCGGGACTACAACGGCAGCACGCTGGCGACGCTGAGCAACATCGGCTCGGTCACGACGGGCGTGGGGGCGGAGACGCTGATTTTGAACAGCCCCCTCGCGGCCAACATCAACTTCAACACCAAAAACGTCGTCACGGCGAACCTGGTGACGGGCACGGGCTATACCCTGGCGAATGGCGGCGGTGGCGGCCTGGCCAGCAACTATGTCCTGACTTCGACGACCTCGACGGCCGCGGCGAATATCACGCCACTTTCACTCACGGCCTCCGTCGCCGCGCCCAACAAGGCCTATGACGGCAACACCACCGCGTCGCCGACCCTCACGGTCACCTCCGGGCTGGTGAACACCGAGACGGTGACCGCCACCGGTGCGGCGACCTTCAACTCCAAGGACGTCCTCACGGCGAACCTGGTGACCGTCA
>Ga0265319_1000380_pt1 | contig 32161 bp, 29 predicted proteins | sample 4824metaG_FD_192443 | JGI IMG/M metagenome (GOLD analysis project Ga0265319, IMG submission 192443) | Rhizosphere microbial communities from Carex aquatilis grown in University of Washington, Seatle, WA, United States - 4-8-24 metaG | ecosystem: Host-associated > Plants > Roots > Rhizosphere >...
TGAATTTTTTCATGCATCCGTTGGGCCCTCAGGAGGGCCGGCAGGGATTGGGGGAGGCCGTCCAGCGCTGATTGCCGTTCGGGTTTTTCCCGGCGCTTGAGTTCCTCCCATTTTTGGTTGATGTCCGATATTTTCCGGCTGGACTTGCCGAAAACATGGGGATGACGCCTTATTAATTTATCCCCGATGGTCTTGGCCACGTCCTGGAGGTTGAAGTTTCCTTTTTCCTTGGCCAATTGGGCGTGAAAAACCACTTGGAGCAGCAGGTCTCCTAATTCCTCTCGTAAGTGGACGGGGTTTCCAATATCGATAGCCTCGAGAGTCTCGTGGGCCTCCTCTAATAGGTAGGGTTTTAAGCTCTTGTGGGTCTGGCGCCTGTCCCAAGGGCAGCCCCCCGGGGATCTCAAACGGGTCATTAGCTTTTCAAGCCGCTTTAGAAAATCCATCTTGCCTCCGTTAGGATGGGACTTTAACATGAAGCGGAGACGGTTGCCAATCCGGATTAAGAGGGAAACGATGCCAACCATTAAGTGGAAAGTACTTCTCCTGAAGATTCCTGGCGTATCGCGCCTGAAAGACCACCTTCTCCAACAGGGTCATTCGGATTATGAGGCTGAAACGGGAGCCGCCATCGCGGCGGGCATCATGCTTTTTGTTTTCGTCGTGATTTTCGACAGCTTTTTAGTGGGATTAGTGAGGACCTTTTTCGACTCCTTTTGGTCCTATTGCCGGGAAAATCCGACCCAAGGGGTCTTGGTTTCCCTCTTGGCCACGGTGGTTATTCTGGGGATCATTTTCCGGATCTTGGCGAAGAAAACGGAATTGAGGGAGGAAGAGGAGAAAAAGAAGAGGTCCGAACGGCATAAAATCAACGAAAAGCACCAGCATATCCATAAAGGCGCCATGGGAAATTTCGAGGAGGTTTTCCGGTTTAAGTTGTCCGAGAAAAACCCGCGGATCGAGATTAAGACGGTGCACATGGTCGACAACATACCCCGAATCCGGTATCAGGTCCAAAGGTTCAATACGGAGTTCGGAGGGGAAGTCGATAAAAACTACCAGATGTTCCGGGACACGTTGTTCGCCGACACCCTCCTCATCCTCGAGACGGCTTTTGGCGTATCCGAAGTCATTCCGGCGGTCATCGTGGACGCCATGATGAATTTCATCAGCCGGACGGCGAAATATTACGACGGGGCGGTCCTGAGCGTGAAGGCGGAAAGGGATGTCTATAACCGCCTGGATAGGGCCAAGATGCAGCCTTTTAAGGTGTTGAACTCCTTTGACGTCCGGTACAACGACGGCATGGAGTGCGTCCCTTTTCCGGAAGAGGAAAGCAAAACCGCCCGCATCATGGAGCGGATCATGGAGAACGCCCCGAGGATCAATGTCCGCTACGAGGAGAAGAAAAAGAAGGTGGACGATGGGTGGGAAAAACCGAAGTTCGCCGATGTTGAGATCAAGCAGGAAACCCTCAAGGGGAAGGAGCTTTACTCAATGCCCTTGGAAAAGTTCCAGGAGCTGATCCTCCAATACCTCTCGAAGATGAGCTTCGACATCCGGGGGGTTAAGAATACGCCCGGAGGAGCGATCCAAATCCAGGCGGATTTCCAGCATCCCGTCGTGGGCGGTAATTTCATCATCCTGGCGCGGCAGTACCCGGAAACGGCCCCGGTCCACGCGGACTTGGTCCGGGCCCTAGACGAGCAAGCCAGGGAAGAATCCTGCAAAAGGGGCGTCTTCATCATCACGGGGCGCTTTACCGAGGAAGCCAAAAATATCACCCGTAAGCTGGCCGTCGATCTCGTGGATGGGGCCAAGCTCTCGGAGGGGCTGGAAGGGCAGTCCTATGACGGGCGCTGGACCATCCGCGTTGTGGACGAGAAGGGTGTGGTCACCGATTTAAGCAAGATGGCCTTAACCCATTTCGAGAGGGAAGTGGATCTGTTCCTTAAAAGTATGGGGTTCAAAGTCGAGAAAATCCGGAGGGTTCCTGGCGGGGCGATCGTGGCGGTGGCGGACTTTCCCCATCCCGTGACGGGCGGGAAGTTCGCGGTGATGGCCAGGCAATTTCCGGCCGGCGAGCGGATCTCGTCCGAGCTGGTGAGCGAATTGTCCCATGTGATGAACTCGGAATTTTGCCGCAGGGGAATCTTGATGGTGACCGCGGACTACGCCAGGGATGCCCAGGCCCTGGCCCGCTTCTCGGGCGTGGAGCTGGTGGACCGGACCCTTTGGGAAAACCTCCGGCGCCATATTTAAATTCATCGAACCCAGTCGGATTGAGCCCTTGACAGATAAATAAAGTCGAAGTATTCATTAGGTGACTTTTACCCCTAGGAGGAAAACCTTGCCCCGCAAACGCCACGACGAGGATGAAATGGACGATGAAATGGACGACAAGCCCTCGAAGGCCGAAAAGGACGACGAGGATGATGACGACGAGGACACCATTGATTTAGACTCGGCCGAGGAAGAGGAAGACGACGACGATGACGTGGACGATGATGACGATGAGGACGATGACGATGACGATTCCGTCGAAACCCTGGAGCGTAAAAGGCTCTTTCAGGCCCAGGCGGAGGAGGTCCTCGAGAACTTGACGATGGACGACGTGAAAGAAGTCCTTCGGGAAAACGAGATGGACTTGAGCTTGGCCCCCAAGCTGAAGAAGGCCCTGCTGGAGGTGGTCAAGGAGTGCGAAGTGGCCACCATGGACGAGGCCTGGATCGAGGCGGTGGAGCGTTTGGAGGAGTAATCCTCAAAGGCCGGTCGTTTTAGTTCCATAACCCCTGAAGGCCTCCTCCTTCAGGGGTTTTTTGTTAGTCATTCCCGCCAAAAGGATGTGTTAAACTCTATCCCGCCATGGTGAAAGAATACCTCGAAAATTTAAGGCGGATATGGGGCTCCCCGGCTGATTTTTTCTCGCAAGAACTAGGCTTCCCCGAAGAAAAGGGGGCTTTTCAATTCGCGATTCTAACCAGCCTCCTAGTGGCTTTGGAACTGGGAGTTTCGGAGGCCTTGTCCGGCGGTTCCCTGGGCATGGTGGCGCTGGTGACCGTCCTGATGCTGGTTGCCTTGCCGTTTCTAATCACAGCCTGGATCTACCTTTGGGCGTCTTTCGTGAAGCTTTGCGGTTTTCTCATGGGGGAAAGCCTGCCATTGGCGCCGATCCGCCGGGTGGTGGCCTATTCGGCGGCGGGCTTGGCCGTCATTGGGGTTGGGTTCGGCTTGGGGAAATGGCTGGCCCTGTCGGTTTTCGGTTTTCAGGTTTTTGGAATCGAGAAAAACCTTCGTTGTTCCCGCTGGACGGCAGGGGTTATCGTGGGACTACCCTTTTCATTGCTCGCCGTCTTGGCGGGATTTTTCACTTTGATGTTTAAGGTATTTAAATGAAATTAAAAAAGGCGACGCCGATAAACACCGCTAGGCCACGGAGGGATACCGAGCTTGCCCGGGAAACCCCCCAAAACCTGGTGACCTCCTTCCGCTGGGCCTGGTACCTTCTTTCTTTTTTGGTTCCTTTCGCCGGAGTCCTGATCGGTCTTGCCCTATATGACCAAGATTCGCGGGATGTCCGTAAAGTTGGAAGAAACTGCCTGCTGATGGGATTCCTGATTTGGGTCGTTTTTCCCTTTTTAATCCTGTTGGGTTTTCTCCTGCTGGGAGCGGTGGCGGCATTCTCCTTCGTGTCCGACATGATGCCGGCGGACTAGCAAAAAGGCCGAAGACAAGACCTTTTGCCGCGGATGAACAGGGATCAACTCGGAAATTAGATAAACAATAATGACCTATATTCTTGCTTGTGAATTCATCCCGGTTCATCCCTGTTCACCTGTGGCGGAAAATGGTACGGCGGTTGGTGGTGTCCTTGGCTAACTCAATCGTCGTGACCGGTATGGGAATGGTGACGCCCCTGGGGGCGAGCCCCGAGTCCACTTGGAAAGCCTTGATGGCGGGGGAAAGCGCGATCCGGCCCCTGAAGGGCCGCGAGTGGGAAGCTTTTGACGCCCCCCGGGCGGCCCAAGTGCTGGAAGGCTGGACGTCCCAATCCCTTCTCCGGAGGGACAGGTCCCTGCAATTGGGAGTCTTGTCCGCGGAGAAGGCTTGGAAGACGGCGGATCTTTTCCGGGTGGCCCCTGGAAGGATTGCCACGACTTTTTCCTCCAGCAAAGGCGGCCTGTTGTCGCTCCTCCAGCTTGAAAATGACGGGGTCGTGGACTGGGATTTCTTGGCTGATTTTTTTCCCCACGCCGGAGGCCAATTGTTGGCCCATAGGTTTGGGTTCAGCGGGACGGCCCTATCGGTGGCCTCGGCCTGCTCCACGGGGGTCGGAAGCCTGGCCATGGGAGCGAGGCTGCTGTTGGACGGGGAATGCGAGGCGGTGTTGACCGGAAGCACGGAAGCTTCCATCCATCCCTTGATTTACGCCGGCTTCAACAACATGGGACTCTTCAGTCAAAGGGACCGGGGACCGGCGCCTTTTGATTTGGAGCGTGACGGCTTTTTGATGGGCGAGGGCGCCGCCACCCTGATCCTGGAATTGGAAGCCTCCGCCCGCCACCGAAGGGCGCCGATCGCCGCCAGGCTTGCCGGCTGGGCCTTGGGAGCGGACGCTTACAAGCCTTTGGAGATGGAGCCGAATGGGAAAAGCATCGTTCCGGTGATCCAAAGGGCCCTCCATATGGCGGGATTAAAGCCCGGGGACATCGGCTACATCAACGCCCATGGCACCGGCACAAGGTCAAATGACAGGGTGGAGTCTTCCGCGCTGGAAGAAATCTTCGGGAACTCCAGGACTTGGGTCAGCTCCACCAAGGGGGCGACGGGCCATCTATTGGGGGCCGCGGGAAGCGTGGAGGCGGTCCTGGCCGCCATGGTTTTGGAAAAGGGGGAAATCCCCGATACCCGCAACTTGGAGCGTCCAGATCCGGATTGCGATTTGCGCCACGTGGAAAAGGGCGGGGTGAGAGAAAAGGTGGCCCATGTCCTTTCCCTTTCCTACGGCTTTGGGGGGCAATTGGGAGCAGTTATCTTCTCAAAGGCTTGAACCTCGGAGGAGTCGGAAAAGGAAATTTTGCCACAGATAAACGCGGATGCACACGGATGGATTTTCAGTTGAATCTGTGTTTATCTGTGTTCATCCGTGGCTAATGATAGCCTCTTAGGTGAAAGGATTTTATGTCCTGGATTGACGACATTCACGAGGAACTTCACGAATTGGACGCCCAGGGCTTGCGGCGCCATCTGAGGACGGTGGATTACCTCGGCGGCATGAGGGCCTCGGTCAACGGCAAGGATTGCGTCCTTTTTTGCACCAATAACTATCTCGGCCTGGCCGATCATCCCAAAGTTTTGGAAAGGTCCTCGCGCGCCTTGTCGCGGTTCGGGGCAAGCGCCCAGGCCTCCCGGTTGGTCTCCGGCCACTTTCCCGTCCATCTTCAGCTCGAGGAAATAACGGCCAACTTTAAAGGTTCCGAGGCTTGTTTAGCCTTTCCCACCGGCTACATGGCCAATCTCGCTGCCGTGTCGGCGATGGTGGGGGAAGAGGACGTCATTCTTTGCGACCGGTTGAATCACGCCAGCTTGATTGACGCCTGCCGCTCCACCAAAGCCAAGTTCATGGTTTATGAGCACCTGAACCTGGAAGATTTAAAAAAACAACTGGAGAAGACCAACGACTACCGCCGTAAACTGGTGGTGACCGAATCCCTCTTCAGCATGGATGGCGATCTGGTTCCTTTGAAAAAATTCATGGATTTGACCCATGAGTATGACGCCATGGTCTTGGTGGACGATGCCCACGGCACGGGGGTTCTGGGACCCAACGGGGAAGGTATCACCCATCATTTTCCCTTGAAATATTATCCGTCCGTTATTGTCGGCACCTACAGTAAGGCCCTTGGCAGCATGGGAGGGTTCGTCTGCGGCCCCAAAATATTCATCGAGTACCTCCTCAACAAGGCCCGCACCTTTATCTATACCACCGGCCTCGCTCCCGCTGTTTGCGGTGCTTCCTTGGGAGCGTTCGAGGTTTTACATGAGGAGCCGAACCGGGTGGAAAAATTGTGGGAAAACGCGAAGAAGATAAGGGAAGGCTTAAGGGCCTTGGGCCATGAAATCCCCCGGGGGGCCGGGCCTATTATGCCGGTCATCGTGGGCGAGAATGAGGAAGCCCTGAAGATGTCTGAAAAATTGTTGGAAGAAGGGATCCTGGTGGTGGCGATCCGTCCGCCGACGGTGCCAAAAGGCACGGCCCGCCTGCGCCTTTCCGTCTCCGCCGCCCATACGGATGAGCACATCGAGAAGTTGCTCAACGCATTCAAGAAACTTTAGGAATGACATGAAAAATGGAGTTTTCGTAACAGGCACTGACACTGGAATCGGTAAAACACTTGTTGCTGCAGGGTTGGCTAGGCTTTCGGTGAATCGGGGCGTGAAGGTTGGCGTTTTCAAGCCCGTTGCCTCAGGTGGATCCATTAGCGAAGACGGAAAACTTCTCCAAAAAGCGGCGAAGCTTCCTGACTCAGCCTGCGCGGGCATAGTTCCGGTCCATTACCAACAACCGCTTGCTCCCTGGGTGGCTGGTTGGAAGGAGGGGAAATTGGACCTCGCGAAGGTCGAGAAAGCCTTCCGAAAAGCTAAGTCTTCTTGCGACTTTCTGGTGGTGGAAGGTGTTGGTGGAATCCAAGTTCCTATTGCCAGGGACTTCTTCGTGGCGGATTGGATAAAAAAGTGGAAATTGCCGGCGCTGGTGGTGGCAAGGGCCGGATTAGGCACGATCAATCACACCTTGTTGACGGTTGAAACGCTCCGGCGCCGGAGGATTGAGGTAGTGGGCGTGTTCGTGAACGGGTATAAAGGGAAAGAGCTTTCGGAAAGCACGAATGTAAAGGCGCTGCGGAAACTTTTAAAAGTGCCGGTTTATGGGCCTTTGAAGTTTGAGGCGAGGTACCGGACGAATTTGGATTTATTGGCGAGGGATTTGAATCTTTTGAAAATGCCGTTTGTCTAATCAAGCCGGACAGGAAAAACCGCTGAACTACAAATCTCTCGCGGGAAAAGATAAAAAGTACCTTTGGCATCCCTTTACCCAACAGCAAGAATGGGAAAGGGATCAGGACATCACCATTGTCGCGGGGGGCAAAGGCACGTTTCTTTATGACGCCAAGGGGAAAAAGTACTTGGATGGTGTCTCCTCGCTCTGGTGCAACGTCCATGGCCACCAGGTTCCGGAAATTGACGAGGCCATCGCGAAACAGCTCAAGAAGATCGCCCATTCCACCATGCTGGGCGCCTCCAATGAGCCCGCCATCCTGCTGGCCGAAAAACTGGTCAAACTGGCTCCTAAAGGTTTGACCAGGGTTTTCTATTCGGATTCTGGCTCGGAAGCTAACGAGATCGCCATGAAGATGGCTTTCCAATATTGGCAGCAGACGGATCCTCCCCGGAAAAGGAAAAACCTCTTTTTGACCGTGCGGGAGGGTTATCACGGGGATACGGTTGGCTCGGTCAGCCTAGGCGGTATTGACCTGTTCCACGGCATTTTTGGGCAACTTCTGTTTAAAACCCTCAAGGTGAAAAGCCCCCACCACTATCCCAGCCGGAAAGTCTCGAACGAAAAATGGCTGGGGGATTGCGTCAGGGAGGCCGAAGGGGTTTTTCAGAAGTACGGTTCCCGGCTCGCGGCGGTTCATATGGAACCCTTGATCGAGGGCGCTGGAGGAATGCTGATCCATCCCTGGGGCTACCTCAAAGCCATCCGAAAACTATGTGATCGGTATAACGTCCTGTTGATTTTGGACGAGGTGGCGACAGGGTTCGGCCGGACGGGAACCATGTTCGCCTGCGAGCAGGAGGGCGTCAAACCCGACATCCTCTGCCTGGCGAAGAATCTCACGGGCGGCTATTTACCGCTGGCCGCCACCTTAACGACTGAAAAGGTCTATCAGGCTTTCCTGGGTACCTTTGAATCGGCCAGGACCTTTTACCACGGACATACTTTCACGGGGAACCAACTGGGTTGCGCCGCGGCCTTGGCGAACTTGAAGCTCCTTGAGAAGAAAAGCTTCTTAAAGGACCTTGAAGTGAAAAGCGCCATGCTCCAGGACCTGTTGGATCCCTTGATCGCGCACCCCCACGTCTCCGAGATCAGGTTAAGGGGATTCATGGGAGGACTCGAACTGGTTAAGAACAAGAAAAGGAACGAACCTTATCCCTATCCACTCAAAATGGGTTACAAGGTTTGCGCTGAGGCTAAAAAAAGGGGTGTGTTGCTGCGTCCTTTGGGGAATGTCATTGTCGTGATGCCGCCTTTAGGCATCTCCAAGGGCGATTTGGGTTTCCTGATCGAGGTCATTTCGACCAGTATTCAAATGGCCACGGGGGTTCGCTTTTAAAGTGGGGTTATGTTAAAGTGAGCCCACTTATGCCGAAAACACCCTCCCAAAATCCCAAAACCGTCGCGGTTATCAGCCTGGGTTGCCCCAAAAATACCGTTGATTCCGAGGTCATGCTGGGAAAACTGGCCCAGGATCATTACGCGCTCGTGAAAGACCCTTCCGAGGCGGAAGTCATCATCGTCAACACTTGCGGTTTTATTGAAGCCTCCAAGAAAGAATCGATCGATACTATTTTGGACGTGGCGAAACTCCGCAAAACCGGCAATTTGAAATCCCTGGTAGTGGGAGGCTGTTTGGCCCACCGCTACGGCGATGAATTGCGCAAAGAGCTGCCGGAAATCGACATCCTCTTCGGCTTAAATGACGTCGAAAACGTGGCCAGCCAAATCAAGGGAATTGTCCATTCGGGAACCTACGCTGCGGTTGAGAAAAAACCGCTTCTTCCGAATTCCTTGAGCGAGGCCACTTACGTTTACGACGCCTCCTCGCCCCGCCTGCTTTCGACGCCCAGCCATTTCGCCTATGTGAAGATCTCGGAAGGCTGCGACCTTCCCTGCACTTTTTGTATCATCCCGAAAATCCGCGGCCATTACCGGAGCCGTTCCATCGAGGATATCGAGCGGGAGGCCAAGCAATTGGCCGCCCAGGGCGTGAGGGAGCTTTGCCTGGTGGCGCAAGACAGCACCTGGTACGGCTCGGACCGTTATGGCCGTCCTAAAATCTCGGAACTTCTGGCCAAGCTCGCCAAGGTTGAGGGGATTGACTGGGTGCGGCTTCACTATCTTTACCCCAGCCGGGTCACCGATGAGATGCTGGACGTTATGGCCGCGAACCCGACCATCTGCCCTTACTTCGATGTGCCCCTCCAACATGCCAGCGACAGGATCTTGAAATCAATGCAAAGAATCGGCGATAGGGCCTTGCTGGAAAAATTAATTCAACGCATCCGCGCCAAGGTTCCGAACGCCTCCATCCGCTCAACTTTTATCGTTGGTTTCCCGGGGGAGACGGAAGAGGATTTTCAGGAGCTCTTGGATTTTTTGGGGACTTCCAAGATGGATTACGTCGGGTTCTTTTCCTACTCCCAGGAGGAAAACACTCCCGCGGGAGTCATGGGAGAACAGGTTCCGGAAGCGACAAAACAAAAACGCCTGGCCGAGGCTTACCGGGTCCAGGAAGAAGTTTCAGCCAAATCCCGCAATCGTTGGGTGGGGGAGAAGCTGATGGCGGTCGTCGAATCCATTGAGTCCGGCGAGGTTCAAGGGCGGACGAAGTACCAAGCGCCGGAAGTCGATGGCGTGGTCTTGATTGAAGGATTGGACAATCCCCAACCGGGTCAATGGGTCGAAATTGAAATTACCCACGGATTGGGACAAGATCTGGTGGCCAAAGTCATCCGAACGGGTTTGTGACATGGCCACCCAGGGCAGGAACCAAACCGGGTCCCGCTGGAACAGCGCCAACATCATTACCCTCTCCCGGATTTTGGTTGCCCCCCTATTCCTTATTTTCATATTCCGGGACGAACTTTGGGCCAAATGGACGGCCGGACTCTTGTTCGCCTGGGGAGCCATCAGCGATTATTTGGACGGCTACCTGGCGCGAAAATACAACCTCAGGACCGATTTCGGCGCCCTTTTGGATCCTTTGGCCGATAAAATCCTTCTCTTGACGGTGTTCGTGTCCTTCGTCCAATTGGACTTGGTTCCGGTCTGGATGGTCGTCATCATCGCGGCCAGGGAATTCTTGATCACCGGTTTGCGGCAAGCGGCCCAAAGCCATAACGTGGTCATCGCCGCCAGCCGGGCGGGAAAGCATAAAACCATCTCCCAAATCGTGGCCATCTCCTTCATCCTGGCCATTGTCTGCGCCCAGGCCACGGTGGAGGCCTATCAGGGAAAATGGGATATCTTCGTGGCGAGGCTGGGAACAATGGGAGATTGGCTCAACAACGTGGTTTGGTACGCCCCCTATTGGCTGATGTTTTACGCGACGGTGATGTCCATTATTTCTGGGGTGGATTATTTCGTGAAGAACCGCCATGTCCTCAGCGGGGAGAAGTCATGAAAAGCCTCAATCAACTCATCGCCACTTTTTTTGGCATCGGAAAAATTCCGGGGGCCCCGGGAACCTGGGCTTCCCTGGTTGCCGCGCCTTGTTTTTATCCGCTGGTGGAAAAGCCGTTGGTTCTCATCGGGTTTTTAATCGTCATTTACTTTTTGGGGGTTTATACCAGCGGCCAAATGGAAAAGGAACTGGGAGAAACGGACCCCTCCAGCGCCGTGATCGATGAGGTGCTGGGGATGGGGGTGGCGATGGTGGCGATCCCGCATCAATGGCCATTCGCGGTCATGGCTTTGATTCTTTTCCGGTTGTTCGATATTTGGAAACCCTATCCCATCCACCATTTGGAAAAACTCCCGGGCGGCTGGGGCATCATGACGGACGACCTTTTGGCGGGTGTTTACGCCAATATCTGGGTGCAAATCGGGCTGTGGCTTGTCCACATGATTGGGTGAAGGCTGTTGTCCTGGTCCGATGGCTGGTTTTGAATGAATTCAGTCCCCGCGGATAGCGGAGGGCGGACGACGGAGGGAGGGGTCAAGTGAACGCTGAAATTATCGCCATCGGCACCGAACTTCTTTTGGGCCAAAACGTGGATACCAATTCCTCCTGGCTGGCCCAGCAATTAGCCCTGTTGGGAATCGACGTCTATTCTTTCCAAGCTGTGGGGGATAACGAGAAAAGGATCGAGGCGGCCATGAAACTGGCCTGCGAGAGAAGCCAGTTCGTCATCACCACGGGAGGGTTGGGTCCCACGGTGGACGACGTAACCAGGAAAGCGGCGGGACATGTCGCCCAAAAGCAGCTGGTATATAACGACGCCCTCGCCAAACAGATCGAGGAATTTTTCATCAAGCTGGGGAAGGCCTGCCCCAAGGTCAATCTCAACCAAGCCTTTATTCCCCAAGGGGCAACGGTGATTCCCAATCCCGCCGGGACGGCTCCCGGTTTTATCGCGAAGGTCGGGAAGTCCCACTTGGCTTGCTTGCCGGGGGTACCGGTTGAGATGAAGGGGATGTTCGAGGCCACACTCAAGCCTTTTCTCAAGAACCTGGCGCCCCCGGGGGTCATCATAAAATCCAGGGTCTACCGGACGACCGGTATTTCCGAATCGCTATTGAACGAGAAGATCGTCGACATCTTTGAGAAGTCCGTCAACCCGACCGTGGCGGTGCTGGCCCACCCGGAGGGGGTCGATATCCGCTTGACGGCGAAAGCGGCCAACGACGCTGAAGCCGATAAATCGCTTGAGGGCTTGGGGAAAACCCTGATCACCCGCCTTCCCAACCACATTTATGGCTGGGACAAGGACAACCTGGAAACCATCGTGGGCCGCCTTCTCACGACCCATCAAATGACCCTGGCGGCGGCCGAGTCTTGCACGGGCGGATTGATCACCCATCGGATCACCCAGGTCCCGGGAAGCTCCAATTATTTTTTAGCGGGTTGGGTGGTCTACTCGGACCGGGCGAAGAGCGCCAGCTTGGGGGTGGATCCCAAGTTGATCGGCCTCAAGGGCGCGGTGAGCGCTTCCGTGGCGGAGGAATTGGCTAAGAACGCCAGGGAAAAATCCGGTGCGAGCATTGGGATTTCCACGACCGGTGTGGCTGGTCCTGGAGGGGGATCGGCTGAAAAACCGGTAGGGTTGGTATATATTGGCCTCTCGGACGACCAAAAAACACAAAGTTTCGAGTACCGGTTCTCGGGGAACCGGGAAACCGTCAAGCTCAAGGCCAGCCAGGCCGCGCTGGAAATTTTGCGGCGGCATTGCCTCAAACTCTCGTTTAAGGATTAAAATTTGAAAGCTCAATTCCCGCCCTCGTCCAGCAGCCCGCCTCTCGTTGAATCGATACGTCTTTTTGTCGCCGTCATCCTGGATAAGCCCCTGCAGGAGGCCCTGAAATCGCTGATCGAAAAATTGCGGCCCTTGGAGGTTCCGGTGAAGTGGCTTGAGCCGGGAAACCTCCACTTGACCTTGTGTTTTTTGGGGGATGTCCCCAAGGCTCGGACCGTGGAAGTCATGGAAAAGTTAAAGCACAGCCGGGTGGGATTTAAATCCTTTGAGATTCAAGTGGGCGGCTTGGGCGCCTTTCCCAACCTGAAAAAACCCACGGTTCTTTTCGCCCCCGTGACCCAGGGATGGGAATCGCTCCGGGATTTGTCCGCGGCGATCTCGAAAAATTGCCGGGGGATCGGGGCGAAGCAGGCCGACAGCGAATTCAACGCCCACGTGACTTTGGGCCGGGTGAAGGGGTTCAAGGGGGCCAAGACCATCGCCCCCAGGTTGGCCGGGCAAGTACCGGACTTGATCGGGAGGATGAAGATGAACTCCTTTTCCCTAGTGCAAAGCCAATTGACTCCATCGGGGCCGATTTACACCCGTCTTCAAGATTTCAACCTGGCCGATTAAGCCTATCTTTTTTGCTGGCAAGGGCCCTTTTTCGTATGGGATGATGGCAAAATTTCCAGGAAAGGATGGGATATGGACCAAAATCCCAATCAACCGCCGGAACAAGAACTGACTGAAAAGGAAATGGCGGAACAGATTCAAGCCTTCCAAGCCTCCCAACAGCTTTATCTGGAAGAGACCTTTAAGTGGCTGATCGATTATGTTTCCAGTTATTTCCCGGAGGATCAATTGGCGGTCCGGGACATGGACCTGGAGATTCATTTCGTCCATAAAGTGGTGGAGGGCGGGAAAGTCCAGGGCGCCCTGGTTTACCGCTTTCGAAAATTCATAAATAAAAAAGACTATTTCTCCGAGTTGGGAGAGGATTACCGGGAGGGATTGGAAATTCCCGAGGTGTTATTCGTCGATTCGGAGACCTCCCGGTTCGCCGAGCCGGATAACCTGCAGGCGGAGGGGAATTTCCTGGAAATTCCACCGGAAAAACTCACGGGGAAGATCCGGGAACTTCGGGAGGATTTGAAACGCAGGATTAAGCTGCGGGAGCTCCGGCAAAGCGTTTAAAAGCCCTTCTTCGTCGTTCGCTCTCCGTCCTCAGCGAAGGCGTCAAGGGTCTGAAAGAAGGGGCAATGGACGAACGACGGAGGACGAATGACGAATTACCTGGAGGATAGAATGAAAAAATTATTAAATGCGGCCATGCTGGCTATCTTGTTGACCTTGGGCGCTTCCGCGTCGGTTGCGGGCGAGTCGCCGATCAAAGGCGGGGGACCCTTCGGGCTGGGCCTGGAGTTGGGCGATCCCGGGACATGGGGAGCGGTGGGAAAGTTTTGGATCGACCGGCAAAACGCCCTCCAGCCGGCGGTGAAGCTGGGCAATGGATTGGCGCTGCTTCAATGCGATTATCTTTGGCATGAGTATAGCTTGATTCATCCCAACCAGGGATTGATGCCCCTCTATTTCGGCGCCGGCGCGGACTTGTCCCTGCAAACCAATGTGACCGTCGGGGCCAGGGGAGTGGTCGGGATTTCCTACCTTTTTGACAGGGCCAATGTGCCGGTGGATATTTATGTTCAAGTCGTTCCCGAGATTTGGTTCGGTACGGGAGGCGGATCCTCCTTTTGGGTCTATGGGGACCTTGGGGGAAGGTACTATTTCTGAAAACCCGTCGTTCGTCCTCCGTCGTCAGCTCTCCGCCAGTCAAGGCGAAAAAGGCAAGGAAATGAAAATGAACCAGCCGGCATTAATGATGTTCGCGGCCAGCGAGTATGATTCCAACCTCTACTACGCGGTGAAGTTTTCCGTGCCGGACCCTTTTCCCTTTTTTCAAATCGGTGGAAAAAAGATTATCTTGATGAGTGATTTGGAATTGGGCCGGTCCCAGAAACAGGCCAAGGTGGATGAGGTTCTTTCTTACTCAGATTTCCAGATCAAGGCGAGAAAAGCGGGAGTGGAACGGCCCGGAGTGGCGGATGTGACGGCCACTTTCTTGAAATCCAAGAAAGTCAGGAAAATTCAAGTCCCGGATAACTTCAATATTGGGTTGGCGGACGCCCTCCGCAAGCGCGGTATCGTGGTTGAAAGCAAGCCGGATCCTTTTTTTGAGGAACGGGTCTACAAATCCAAAGAGGAAGTAAGGATGATCACCGATTCCCTTCGGTACACGGAAGCGGCCATTCACAAGCTGGAGGATCTGCTCCGAAAGTCCAAAATCAAGGGGAAGTTCATCTACAACGGTTCGCAAAAAGTGACGAGCGAGCTTCTCAAAAAGGTCCTCAACGTTTCCATGATGGAAAACAACTGCATCGGAAGCCATACCATCGTGGCCAGCGGCAACCAGGGATGCGACCCCCACAACACGGGTACGGGCCCTGTTTGGGCGAACCAATCCCTGGTCGTGGACGTGTTTCCCCGGTCCGCTGATACCTTTTATTACGCCGACATTACCCGCACCTTCGTGAAGGGAAAGGCTTCGCCGGCCCTGAGGGCCCAGTACGAGGCGGTGAAGACGGCACAGGAAAAGGGGATTGATATGCTGGCTCCCGGCGTCAACGGGCGGGAGGTCCATCAAGCGATCCAAAGGGACATGGAGTCCCGCGGTTACTTTACGGAAAAACGAAATGGCGTGATGGTGGGTTTTTTCCATGGGACGGGCCATGGATTGGGCCTGGATGTGCATGAGGCTCCCCGGGTCAATGCGTCCGACCACCTCCTTAAAAAAGGAGAGGTCGTCACGGTGGAGCCGGGCCTCTATTATCCCGGAGTCGGCGCCGTCCGCATCGAGGATCTATTGGTCATCACGGGGAAGGGCCGCCAAAACCTAACGGTCTATCCCAAACAACTCGAAATCCCCTAAATTAAAAAAGGCGACCTTCCGGAGTATCCGTGAAATCCCAAGCCGAACTGAATCAAGCCTTTTTGTCGTTTATCCGCCAGCCCCATGGGCGTTGGGATATTGTCGAGGGGGCCTGCTGGCTCGCGGCCCAGGAATATCCCGGTATCGACTTGAAAAAAATCGACCTTTCGATCAAGGCGATGATCGAATCCCTCAGGGGCCGGTTGACCCCCGGGATGGCGAAAACCGAACAATTGGACCAACTCAACCGGTTCTTTTTTGGGGAAATGGGATTCAAGGGCAACGCTGAAAATTACGGCGATCCCCGCAACAGCTACCTGCCGGATGTGCTGGAGCGGAAACTCGGAATACCTATTTCCCTATCCCTGGTCTACTTGAAATTGGCCTGGGAAACGGGAATGCCCCTTTTTGGGATCAACTTCCCGGGACATTTTCTGGTGGTTTGGAAGGAATCCGAGGTCGACATCGAGAAGAACCTGTATATCGATGTTTTTAACGGGGGAAAGTTGCTGGGGCCGGAGGAGTTGAGTCGGCAATTGGCCGCGCATAAGGGAAGGGAAATCGAATTGGAACCAGTGACTCACCTTCGCAACGCCGGGGTCCGGGAAATCCTGCACCGGATGTTGGCCAACCTGAAGGTGATCCATGCCTCGAACGACCGATTGGAAAGGGCCTTGTGGACGGCGGACTGGATGATTCTTCTCAAACCGCAGGATTGGGACAGTTTGCGCGATAAAGGGATGTTTTGCTTCGCCTTGGGAAGGTTGGACGAGGCGGAAAAAGCTTTAGTGGAATATTTGGAGAAGACCGGGAAGCCGCCGGATTTCGCCCAGGTTTGGAAGGCCTTATACGCCATCCGGGCGCAAAACCCCGCGAGCTTGAATTAAGGGGTAGGTTAAGGCTGGGGAAGGGACTGGGTATCGGCGGCTTTCGGCATTAGTTTTGTTAAATCGGCGTTTGAAGCGTCGTCTTTTCCCCAGCCGCCGAACAGGAAGTAGGAAAGCACGATGAGCACGCCCCCCCAAAGCATCATCTTGGGCTCTTGGATCTTTTTCCCCCGGTAGAGCAGGTAGGCTCCGATGGTGCCCATGGCGAAGGATAGCGCGGTTTCAAACCAAATCATACTTCCCCTCCTGGTTATTTTTTAGGGGTATCGGACGTCAAGTCCATGATTTCCATGATGCCGTCCAGGACTTTTTTCGCGATAGGGGCGGCCACGTCCTTGCCCGTTCCGCCGTTCTCAGCCACGATGGCCATGGCGATCTTGGGATTTTCGGCCGGCGCGAAGCAAATAAACCAGGCGTGGAAATTGGGATTGCGGCTGCCCGAGGTTCCGGTTTTTCCAGCCACCTTGATGCCCTTGACCCGGGCCTTGACCCCGATGCCGCGTTCCACGTCATTGACCATCATGGTCGTCAGGAATTGGGCCGTCTGGCGGGTGATAGTGTTTTTGTAAACCACCGATTTATTTTCCTCGAGGATTTTTCCGTTGATGTTGGTCAACTTGTCCACCAGATAGGGGGACATGAGAACCCCGTCATTGGCGATGGCCGAAACGATCAAGGCCGCGTTCAAGGGCGTGATGCGGAAATTCTTTCCGAGGCCGGTGGCGGTTTCGGCCTGCTCGTAGCGGGTAAGCCCCAATTTGGGGGTGCTGCCGCTGGTGACGGGGACGGTCATGGTTTTGGGAATGGAATTGAGGCCGAAGCGGTTGTTGAACTCAAACAAGGTGTCCTCGCCGAGGGCAAAACCCAGCCTGGCATAGGCGATGTTGCAGGAGGTGTCAAAGGCCTCCTCGAGGGTCTTGATTTGCTTGTGTTTCGCCCAGTCCATGAAAATTTGCCCGTCGATATATTGGGAACCCTTGCAAATGAAGGGAAAGACGGTGTTGAGGTTGATGTTTTTTTCCACCGCGGCGGCGGAACTGACGATCTTGATGATGGAGCCCGGCTCGTAGAGGCTTTCAAAGGCACGGTTTTTCAAAGGCGTATTGGGGTTGTTCTTGTAGTTCGACCATTCGGTGTGGATTTTTTCGGGCGTGAAGGTGGGCTGGGAAATGCAGCCGAGGATCTCGCCGGTGCGGGGATTCAAGACGATGATGGAACCCTTCTGCCAGCCCATGGCTTTGGAGATGATTTTTTGGATGCGGCTGTCCAGGGTCAGGTAGAGTTTGTTCCCGGGGAAGCGGGTTTGGTAGATCTGTTCCAAGCCGGCATTCCCCCGGTTGTTGGTCTCGCTGGTGTCCATATAGCCGATCAGGTGGGCGAATTCCTTGCCCATGGGATAGCCCCTCTCGCCGTTTTTAGCCCATTGGAGGGCGAGGGGAACCCCGTTGCGGTCGAATATATAATAGATAGAACCGCGGTCCCGTTCCTCCCTGGCCTGCTCGAGAAGAACCTGCATTTTTTTATTCTTAGGGTCGTAATTCAGGGCCGTCTCATAATATTTTTCACCCTTGTTGACCTGGCCCAGGGCCCTTTCCACGGTTCCCAAGGCGATGTAGATATCGGGATTGGTGGATTGAAGCTCCAAGGCGTGTTGGAGTTCCAACTCCGCCTCCACATATTTCCCTTCGTCAATGAAGGCTTGGCCTGTTTTCAAGTGGTTGAATTTGCGGCTAAATCCCAATCCCATCTTTACGGCTTGATCATAAAGCGCGCGGGCCTTGTCCATGTTGCCCGCCTTCATTTCAACCAGTCCCAAGCCGTCCACCGCCTTGGCGTCGCCGGGGGTGCGGTTGAGGACCTTGTTAAACTCAGCCTTGGCCAGCTCCAAGTTGCCGCTGCGCCATTGCTTGAGGCCCTTTAAATAGTTGTATTGGTTCATGAGGAAGGTTTTGGATGTCACCAATCCGCAAAACAACAAAAAGAAGACGAAAACCGTCTTAAAGGAGGGAAGCTTAGTCCGCCTTTTACGGGACATGGACATGGGATTGTGGCGGGAAAAGGGATCGATAAACGGCATGGACTTAATAGGCTCCTTTAAGGGAATCCTTGCATTTTAATGGCAAAGGGCAAAAACACAAGGGATGTTCCGGCTTTTGCCTGGTCCCGGCCGGCGCGGCCGTTGCGTTGGCCCGTTAAAAAGGTAGTATAAGGATGCTGTTGCCGGGGACCCGGCGGCTTTTTTTATCTCCTGCGAGGTTTCGTCATGACTTTGGAATGGATCGCGATCGGCCTTGGATTGGGCATCGCATTTTGGTTGTTGGCTTTAAACTTAAGGAACCGTCCTGTCCAAGAGGGGCTGGAGCTTAAGCGCCAGCTTGAAAATTTTTCCCGGGAACAGGAGCGCCTCGAGAAAATCCTCAAGGACGAGATGGGTCGCAACCGCGAGGAAGCCGGCGCCAATGACAGGTCGGCGAGGGAAGAAATGGGCCGCCAACTTTCCGCGCTGGCCCAGGTCAACGAGAAAAAGCTGGAACTGGTCCGGGAGACCCTTGAGAAACAGCTCCGGGCCCTTCAGGAGGACAACGGCCAGAAACTGGACCAAATGCGCGTGATCGTGGATGAGAAGCTGCAGGCCACTTTGGAAAAAAGATTGGGCGATTCTTTCCGCCAGGTAAGCGAGCGTTTGGAAAAGGTCCATCAGGGATTGGGGGAGATGCAGTCTTTAGCCTCCAGCGTGGGCGACCTGAAATCGGTGCTGACGAACGTGAAAACCCGCGGAACTTGGGGGGAGGTCCAATTGGAAAGCCTGCTCCGGCAGGTTTTGGCGCCGGAGCAATTTTCCGCCAATGTTGCCACCAAGAAGGGGAGCGAGGACCGCGTCGAGTTCGCCATCCGGCTGCCTGGCCGGGAACCGTCAAACGGCGGTGAGGTTTGGCTGCCCATTGACGCGAAATTTCCCTTGGAGGATTACCAAAGGTTGAATGAGGCTTTGGAAAGGGGGAACGCGGCGGGGGTGGAAGAGGCCTCCAAGTCCCTATACCAAAGGATCAAGATCGAGGCCAAGAACATCCGCGATAAATATTTAGATCCGCCCTACACCACCGATTTCGGAATACTGTTTTTGGCCACCGAGGGACTATACGCTGAGGTCCTCCGCCAGCCGGGTCTGGTGGATACGCTCCAGAGGGATTACCGGATCGTAGTGACGGGACCCACGACCTTGGCGGCGATCCTCAACAGCCTCCAAATCGGCTTTCGGACCCTCACGATTGAAAAAAGGACCAGCGAGGTTTGGACTTTGTTGGGTTTGGTTAAAAAGGAATTCGGGATTTTCGCCGGAATCCTGGAAAAGACCCAAAAAAAATTACAAGAGGCCAGCAATACCATCGAGGACGCGGCTAAAAAAACGAGAACCATTGAGCGGAAGCTGAAAAACGTTGAGGGCTTGCCGGCCGGGGAAAGCGAGACCCATTCAGCCGGGGATCAAGAACCGCTTGGGCTGGAATAGGCCGAATCAGGGATTTATAGAAACTATTTGTTAAGAGTGTTTTTGTTAGATTCCCCACGTTTTTTGTTAGAAATTCCACCATTTCCCCTTTGAATTTAGGGATATTTGAACCGGTTACCAGGGTGATAACTTGCCCTTTACCGTTAAATTGTTTGTGTTTATATTTTGGGAATGGAAATTGCAAGTTTTAGTACAAAGCCCTTTGTCTATTAGCTTTTTCCGTTTATCCCGCGAAAGGTTGAAGTATGAAAAGATCCGGTTGCCATAAACTTTTCCTGGGATTTTTGGGGGCCTTCGCGGCGTTATTGCCCCTTTTTAGCTCCCCGCTTCACGCCGCGGCTCTGGTTTACAACACTCCCGCCTATTACTGCCCCTCGGAAACGGTTTTCACCGTGACAGAACAGACGACCGCTTACAACCAATTAACATCCTCTTCAACGGCTTTGGGGGCTTGCGGCGTTAATTTGAACATGATTGACCAAACCCACTATGCGGCCATTGAGCCCGGCGATTGGCAGAACGGCGCCGGCTGCGGGGCCTGCGCGGTGTTGAACTATAGCTCCCACGCCACGACCGTCATGATCATCGACAAATGCGCCACCTGCGGAACCGGGACCCATCACTTGGATTTGTCGGCGGTGGCCTACGGCGAATTGGTGGGATCGCCCGGCTGCGCCACCAACGGCTCGGGCGGGTCGGTCAACACCGGCGGATGCCCGACGGCGCCTGGAGGCAACCAAGTCACCTGGCATTTTATCCAATGTCCCTTGAGCGGCTCGGCCAACATCAAGTTCAACAATTCTTCGGGAAACATCACCTACGCCTTCAAGGATGGAAGCTCCAACGGCTGGCATCCGATATTGATCTGGGATATGTTGTTCCCGATAAAGTCAGTCGCGGTCGGGACCACGGCGACTTCCTTCACCAACATCGCCCGTGATACCAGCGATTCAATCCCTCAGTTCTGGGGGGGGACCGGAGCTTCCAATCCCACGCCTCCGCTCTATTACCAGATCACCGACGACCGGAACAACTCGGTGACGATTGGGCCGATCAATTCGGTTTCCCCCGTGTTGGCCGCAAACAACGGCTCCTTCGTCGCCTTTGGCCAGACCACGGGCCAGCTCCCCGGCTGCGTGGTCGGGCCCACCAATACCTTCACCAACACCTTCACCTTTACGCCAACCCCCACCAAGGGTTCGCCAACGAACACCCCGACCCTGACTTTTACCGTCACCCCGACTAAAACCAATACACCGCTGGCCGGCTGCAAGTATGTTTACTATGACGGCGAGACAGCGGCGACGAACTTCGCCGCCGGGAGCACCTTCGGCACGAATGTCACCCTTTCGGAAGTGGCAACCTCTCCCCATGGAGGTTCGAACGACATGCAGCTTGCCTTTAATTGGCCGGCTGGATCCTACTTCGGCGGTATGGGTTGGAATTGGACCCATTACAATGGGGCCTCAGCCCGAGTGGTGAACTTGAACAATTTCACAACCCTGGAATTTTGGATCCGGGCTACGACCGGTGCCCCCGTCACGAATTTAACCGTTACCTTGGCGGATTTTGGCGGAGGCGGAAGCGGGGGAGTGACGGCGTCCACGCCCGTGACCTTGTCCCCGACTTACCTTCCGGGCGGCGTGACCAGCACCTGGCAAGTGGTGGATATCCCGACATCAGCCTTCAACACGGGAGGCGCCAGCTGGGATAAGACAAAAGTCGGGGAGATTGATATTTCCACCGGCATCGGCCAGTCCTCCGGCACCCAAACGGTCTTTTTCGATGACTTCGGATTCTACGGAACCTGTCCAACCAACACGCCTACCTCCACGAACACACCCATTCCTCCCACCAATACCTTTACCCCGACCTTGACCAAAACCTTTACGGTCACCAACACCTTTACACCGGTTCCTCCCACCAATACGTTTACTTTCACCAATACCCTAACCAAAACCTCCACTCCCACCAATACCAACACGCCTCTTCCTCCCACCAATACCTTTACCGCCACCTCCACCAAGACGAATTCACCGACCAGCACCTTTACCTCAACCTCCACCCTGACCTACACACCGACTCGAACCTTTACGCCTACCAATAGCCTGACCCCCCTTCCCCCCACGGCTACCTTTACCGCGACCTTGACTAGGACCAGCACTTTTACCAGTACGAACAGCCCTGTTCCACCCACCAATACCTTTACTTCGACCAAGACGAGCACCCCCACGAACAGCTTCACCCCCACCAATACGCCGACGGGACCCATACCCCCGACCAACACCTTCACCAATACCTTCACCCGCACGAATACGGCTACCTCGACCAATACGCCCATTCCTCCGACCAATAGCTTCACCCCGACCAAGACCAACACACCAACCAACAGTTTCACGGCCACCAACACACCGACCGGGCCCATTCCTCCGACCAACACCTTCACCAGTACCTTCACCCGCACGAACACGTCCACTTCCACCAATACGCCCATTCCCCCGACGAATAGCTTTACCCCGACTAAAACCAACACCCCGACCAATAGCTTTACCGCCACCAACACGCCGACGGGACCCATACCTCCGACGGCTACCTACACCAACAGCTTCTCTCCCACCAAAACCAGCACGGCGACGAACACCATGACGAGCACCGCCACCTCGACCTTCACCCCGAATCCCCCCACGAGTACTTTTACCTCCACCAAAACCAGTACCCCTACCAGCAGCTTTACCTTTACCAATACGCCAATCCCGACCATGACTTTCACCGGAACCCTGCCCCCGACGAGCACCTTTACCCATACCTTTTCACCCACCAACACCCATACCTATACCTCCACCTTGACCAGCACGAACACCCCGACGAAGACCTTCACGCCAACCTTCACGAACACTTCGACGAATACCCTGACCGCGACGCCGACGCCGGCGACCGTGGCCCTGTCGCTGGGCGCTTCCGAGCCGGCCGGCTCCAGCCAATTGGCAGGCGCTTCGAATATTCCCGTGCTCCAAATCCACCTTTACAACCAGAGCAACGCCCCCACGACCTTGACGAGCCTGAAGTTGACGGCCACGGGAACGGGGAACGACGCGACGGGAATCAGCGGAGTGTCGCTTTACGAGGACACGAACAACAACGGGGTGCTGGATATCGGGGACAACCTGCTGTCGACGGGAAGCTACAGCGCGGATAACGGGACCCTGACGATGGCCTTGACGGACGGGATCGGGGCTTTTGGGACGGCGAATTACCTGGTGGTGTATAACTTCTCGGGAACGGCGCCGGCCGGGACCTACGAGGCGAGCGTGGCGGGGAACGGGGACGCGTCGGGAACCAACGGGACGACGGGCCAGCCGATCCTGGTGACGGGAGCGCCCCTCAACGGCGCGGTGGTGACGCTGGTGGCCTTGACGGCCACCCCCAGCTTTACCTTTACTCCGACCAGGACCAAGACTTCCACCCCCACGGCCACTCCCACTCGGGAAGTGATGACGGATCCCTATCCCAATCCATCGCAGGGAGGGCCCGTCCATATCGATTTGCAGTTGAACGGTTATTCCAAGGTGAAGTTTGGCGTTTTCACCGCGGCCTTCCGGAAGATTTACGAAGATGCTATTTATGCCTCCAGCAACTTAACGCTTTCATGGGACCTCAAAGATAAGACGGGGACCCCTGCCGCGAGCGGTCTCTATTATTTGCGCGTTGAGGTTGACGAGGCTTCGGGAACAACGGTTAAAATTAAAAAAGTGCTCGTCATTCGTTGATGAAGGCCGTCCCCGGCGGGTCTTGCCGTCTCCTCCAAAAAATCATTTAAAATCACGCCTTTTATTGGTTGGGCGCCTAAAAGATTGACCGTTGAATTTCACTCTTTTATATTGGGTAAACGCTTTCTTTCGCGGGAAAAGACCGAAACCACAAGTAAGTCCCCTTTTCCGTGAAAACACAAACCTAATGGCTTCCTGAAACCAAGGGTTCTGACGAATGGATCCTGGCGGAGTAAGGCGAGCAAAGGAGTCCCATGCAAATCTCTTCCATCGCTCCCGGTTGTTATCACTTGGAGGGGAACAGCACCAGCGCCCTGCTGGGAAGCCCGCCGGAAATTCTCAAGGCCCTGCTCAAACAAAAGAAAAGTATTCCCCATGTCGGCATCCTGCCGGATGTTTCCCATCAGAACGGCGTTTCTCAAATGGCCTTCGAGTTTTTGGGCTATTGGTTTTTGTTTATCGACCAAGGCTATCAGCGTGGTGAAAAGTTCCGCGTTCTGGGAACCAAGGAGATGTGCGAGCGGTTGTACGACCTTTTGCGAATCACCCTCCTGGGGCCGAGCCGCGAGGAAATGAAGCGTTGGGGTTTGAGCAAGAACCGAATCGACACCCTGGCCGCGATGGCGGAAGGGATGGCGATCCAAAAGGGCAGCAAGATACAGCAGATCGAGGATTTGTTTGAGTTTGTTTATCTTCCCGAGGAGGAAGGGGAGGTGCAGGTCCCGATTTTCGGGGACTCCAAGGACCATTGGATTAAGCGGTTGGGAAATAACCAGTACGAAGTGTCCAACAAGGACGAATCGCAAATCCTGGACTTGAATTTCGAGGGAGAACAGCTTCCGCCGCTGGTGGATTTGACGGGGGAAGTGGAAAAACCCGAGGCGCTGAGGCTGAAAGTGCTGGGATGCTTTACGGGTTTTGATCCGGAGGGTCCGACCACGGGAATGCTTTTGTGGGTCAATGGGAACGGATTTTTAATCGATTCGCCCGCGGGGATCAGCAAATACCTGAAACAAGTCGGGGTGTCAAAGGACAGCCTGACCGCCATTATCCAAACTCATGTTCACGACGATCATTGCGCCTTGAGCGAACTGCTGCTTTCCGAGCATAAGCTGACTTTGATATCGACCAGGGAAATTTATGAATGCACGGTTTTAAAAGTCGCCAACATTATTGGGGTATCGTTGGACATGGCCAAGGGGATGATGAATTTTGTGGAAGTCATCCCTGGAAAAATTTACAGCATGTACGGAGCTTCCTGGGAATTTTTCTATACGGTCCATTCGATCCCTACCATAGGCTTCCGGGTTACGGTTCTGGACGCGGAAGGGAAGCCCCACACCATTCTTCACTCGAGTGATTTGGACCATTTTAAGGGCATGGCCCAATTGGTGGAGTCGGGAGCCGTCTCCCGCGAACATTTCGACCGGATGAAAAATCTGGTGCGGGGGGATGAGCGCCTGGCCATGATTGACGCCGGGGGAGGGCAGATTCACGGCGACCCGTCCGATTGGGATGAGGCTATCGCGAAGAATCCATCCACGGAGTTTTTGTTTTATCACGTCAACCCCTCCAAGGTGAACCAGGATAAATATCAGGCTGCCAGGCCTGGCTGGGGGAAGACTTTTTTAAAAGAGAAAAATTTTTCCCAGTCCGTTTACACCGGCGTGTTGAAGATATTAAAGCTCTTTGAGGTGAAGGACCTGAGCTGGATCAATATCATTTATTCCCAGGGGCAGGTGGTGGAATTTCCCAACGGCGCTGAAATCGTCCGAAAGGGGCAGGCGGGGGACTCCTTTTATTTCATCCTTTCGGGGACGATCGACGTGCTGGACCCCGAATATAAAAAGGAGCCCTTGCTGGCTAATTTGGAAAGCGGTGATTTTTTCGGGGAAATGTCCATTATCAACAAATCCAAAACCACGGCCACGGTGGTCGCCCGGACCCCGGTGATTCTGTTCAAGTTGGCGGGGGATTTGTTTCTGGAGTTCGTCGAGAAGAACGAATTAAAGGATAATTTTTCCAGCCTTTGGAAAAGGCGTCCCTTGATCTCGTCGGTGGCTATTTTCAGGGACCTGGATCCGACGGCTAAACACGAAATATCCCTTTTGTCTAAAATCCAAAATTTCAAGAAGGACGAGCTTATCGTCCGGCAGGGGAGCAAGACGGAGGATTTCTACGTTATTTCCTCCGGACGGGTCGAGATTTTTCGAAAAAACGATCATGGTAAGGTGATCTTTTCCACCGAGCTCAGGGCCGGTGATTTCTTCGGCGAAAATGTCGCCATGGGATATTCGGATAAACGCAACGCCAGCGCCCAAGCGGTGACGGATGTCACCACACTGGTCATCTCCTCCCGGGAATTCCGTCAGTTGGCGAAGCGCATGCCCATCCTGCGGCATCAACTGCACTTGATCATGAAAAAAAGAGGCATGGCGGATGAGGCCCTTGAAAAGGGAATGGTGTTGTAGCGTTCAAGCCCATTCGGCGCAAGCGCTTTTCGGCTGATTTTGCCCCCCGTAAGTCAAAAAAACATTCTTGATAAGTTTCGGCGCCTGTTCATTTTTTTATCAATTTTCGGAATGAAAATCGTCCGGAGTGATAATATTACAATGTTTTGGTATTGGTGGTCCCGCAATCAGTTGACGTTCAATTTGAAAGGCACTGGCCGAATGACATCCTTTTTAAACCGAAAATCCGGTTTCGCCTTTGCCTGTGCCGCTCCACTTTTTATTTCTTCCGGTCTAATAACGTTTTTCATAAGACCTTTAAATTCCGGAAGAGTCCTCAAACGCCTTCTTTCCTATCTTTTGGGAATTGTCTATTTCACCGCGGCAACAGCGACGGCCTGGGCGGCCCCCCCCACCCTGCAGGTTTCCGGCAATAAACTTCAAACCAGCGGTGGGTGCAGCGTGTTTCTGCAGGGAGTCAACGTGGACGGGTTGGAATTTTCCAGCACGGGCGAAGGCCCTCCCTCGGGCAATGGGGGAAATACCCTGCAGGTCGCCCAAATGGCGGTGACCGGGTGGCATTGCAACATCATTCGGCTTCCCCTGAATCAGGATTATTGGTTCGGCTGCGGCGGGGCGAATCAGGCCAATTACCAAGGTTACATTTCAAGCGTGGTGAATTATTGCTCCGGCCAGAATGTTTACGTGATTTTGGATTTGCACTGGTCGGGAACTTCCTCCACGGCTTCCGCTCCTTGCGGCGCCGGCTGGGGCAACGCCGCCAACACCAAGCAGCAACCCATGGCGGACGCAAACGCGGTCACTTTTTGGAGTTCCGTCGGGGCGGCTTATTCCAATAATCCCGCGGTCATATTCGACCTCTACAATGAACCCTATGATTCCGGCAATGACAACATCACTCCCTCCGTCGTCACCGATACGACGGGGTACAACACTTGGTTAAAGGGGGGGACCCTGGGCGGGGCGTCCTTTTCAACTCCCGGTATGCAGGCGCTCCTGAACGCTGTAAGGGGAGCCGGCGCGAACAATGTATGCCTATTGGGCGGTTTGCACTGGTGCGCCAATTTAAGCGGCCTTCCCGCGAGTTCCGTCACGAACACCGGGAACGGCGTATTTTTTGCGGCCCATCTTTACGGCAACAACGATGGAAACGGCTCAACCAGCTGGAACGCGGAAGTCCCCGGTTCTCTTTTGTCCGGCTACCCGGTTTTCGTGGGGGAATATGGACCCTCCACGAGTTGCAATACGGATGATTCCACTTTTGACACCAATATATTCGCTTGGTTGAAAGGAACCTCCGGAATCCTCGGGGGAACGGCTTGGTCCATGACCCCCAATTCCTGTCCGAATCTTCTTTCCAATTGGACATGGGGAACCTCCACTTGGGGCGCTGCGGTTTCAACTTTCATGGCGACACCCCAGCCCACCTGCCCCCCCGGTGGAACGCCAATTCCCACCAATACGCCCACCCGCACGATGACCAACACGCCGACTCCAGTCCCGCCCACCAACACCTTCACGCGAACCGCGACGAAGACCCCTACGAATTCCGCCACCCGCACTCCAACCCCATCTTTTACGGCGACTCCTTCGAATACCTCCGCCAACTCCCCAACCCAAACCCCAACCAGAACCGCGACGAATAGTCCTACCCGAACCTCCACCTCCACCCCAACCAATAGCCCGGCGAATAGTTCAACGGCAACTTTGACTCCTACGAATAGCCCGACCCGAACCTCCACCAACACCGCCACCCGTACCGCCACGCCCACTTCCACCAATACGATCGGGAACACGTTGACGGCCACCAACAGCCCGACGAATTCACCGACTCAAACCTCAAGCAACACGGCGACCCGCACGTCCACCCCAACCTTCACCAACACCATTGGCAACACCTTGACCGCCACCAACAGCCCGACCAAATCCCCGACGCCAACGCCAAGTAACTCGGCGACCCGCACCGCCACCCCGACCTCCACGAACACCTTGGGGAATACCTCGACGGCCACGGGCACTCCGACCAATAGTCCGACGCGCACCTCCACCGGAACTCCAACCGCCACCCCCACCAATAGCGTAACCCGGACCGCGACGGCCACCGCGACCAATACATCGGCGAATTCATCAACCGCCACCTCGACGGCCTCCCGTACAGCGACGGCCACGCCGAGCCATTCACCGACAAACTCCCCCACGAACTCGCCGACCCGGACCTCCACCAATAGCTTGACCCCGACGCCGACCCCGACGATTTCCAATACGCCCACCGCGAGCCCCACCGGGACCCTGCCGCCCACGAATACGGCGACGAACAGCCCGTCGAACACCTTGACCCCCACGGCCACCCGCACGGCGACGACCACCTGGACGAATACGGCGGCCAATACCGTTACCAGTACGGTGACCCGCACGGCGACCGCCTCACCCAGCGCCACCGCGTCCCTGACGCCGACCAATTCCTTCACGGCGACGCAGACCTTTACGGGAACGCCTCCGCCCACGAATACCGCGACCAACTCCCCGACCGCTACGGCCAGCTCGACGAAGACCGACAGCCCCACGCCGACCTTCACGAACACAACGACGAACACCTTGACCTCGACGCCGACGCCGTCCACGGTGTCCCTGTCGTTGAGCACCTCGGAGCCGGGGGGGACCAGCCAATTAGCCGGGGCCTCCAATGTTCCCGTGCTCCAAATCCATGTTTACAACCAGAGCAACGCTCCCACGACCTTGACGAGCCTGAAGTTGACGGCCTCAGGGACCGGGAACGACGCGACGGGAATCAGCGGGGTGTCGCTTTACGCGGACATGAACAACAACGGGGTGCTGGATATCGGGGACAACCTGCTGTCAACGGGAAGCTACGGCGCCGATAACGGGACCTTGACAATGGCCTTCACGAGCGGCATCACGGCCTTCGGAACGGCGAACTACCTGGTGGTGTACAGCTTCTCCGGATCGGCCGGAACGGGAACCTATCAAGCGAACATGGCTGGGAACGGCGACGCTTCGGGAACCAACGGGACGACGGGCCAGCCGATCCTGGTGACGGGAGCGCCCCTCAACGGCGCGGTGGTGACGCTGGTGGCCTTGACGGCCACCCCCAGCTTTACGCCCACTCCCACTTCCACCTTCACCCCCCTGCCGACCCACACCCCCACGGTTTCGGCAACTAAGACCAATATCTCGGCGCCATATCCCAACCCCGCGAATGGACCGATCACATTGGATATCCTCACATCCGGTTTGTCCGAGGTGAAATGGTCGGTCTTCACTTTGGGTTTCCGTAAAATAGTTGAAGGAAATGTTTCAGTGAATGATTTTGGCTCCATTCAGTGGGACTTACGAGATAAAAAAGGGGACATGGTTGGCGATGGACTTTATTATGTCCGGGTTGAGATAACCGGTGCGGTCCACTACTCGAAAATTTGGAAAGTACTCGTTCTGCGGTGATTTTGGCCTCGTCCATTTATCGTTAAACTCAATTCCCTGAAACACTAATTTAATGGGTTTGAATATTGGAATTTAACAAAAAAGTGATAATATTTATGCAACCGGTTTAAGAAGCCATTCCTTCCAACACCCTCTTACTGACCGAGACACTGAAAGGTCTCAAACGGATGAAGTCGATAACTCAAAATCGAGCCCCTTTCAGCCATCGCTTTGCAATCGTTTTTAGTACTTTTTTATTTTTCCTTTTTCCCCGCCCCGATCTTCACGCAGCAGCGCTTGTTTACAACACGCCGGCTTATTATTGCCCCTCGGAAACCGTATTTACCGTCACTGAGCAAACGACCGCCTATAACCAATTAACATCCTCCGCCATCGCCTTAGGCGCCTGCGGCGTGAACTTGAACATGGTGGACCAAACCCATTACGCAGCCATTGAGCCGGGTGATTGGCAAAACGGCGCCGGTTGCGGGGCCTGCGCTGTGTTGAACTACAGCTCCCACGCCACGACCGTCATGATCATTGATAAATGCGCCACCTGCGGATCCGGTTCCCATCACTTAGACTTGTCGGCGGGAGCTTACGGCGAATTGGTCGGATCACCTGGCTGCGCCACCAACGGCTCGGGCGGATCGGTGAATACGGGAGGCTGTCCCGGCGCCCCGGGAGCCAACCAAGTCACTTGGCATTTTATCCAATGTCCCTTGAGCGGGTCGGCCAACATTAAGTTCAACAACGCTTCCGGTAACATCACCTACGCCTTCAAGGATGGAAGTTCCAACGGCTGGCATCCGATTTTGATCTGGGACATGTTGTTCCCCATCAAGTCCGTTGGAGTTGGAACCACGGCGACTTCCTTCACCAATATCGCCAGGGATACCAACGATACCATTCCGCAATTCTGGGGTGGAACGGGAGCTTCCAATCCCACGCCCCCCCTGTATTATCAAATCACGGATGATCGAAACAACTCAGTGACGATTGGGCCGATCAATTCGGTTTCCCCCGTGTTGGCCGCAAACAACGGCTCCTTCGTCGCCTTTGGCCAGACCACGGGCCAGCTCCCCGGCTGCGTGGTGGGTCCGACGAACACTCCCACGAAGACTTTAACCTTTACCCTGACGCCGATTCCCGGCACACCCACCAATACCGCCACCAAAACGCCGACCGTTACGGCCACGAAAACCTTCACACCCCTCGCCGGCTGCAAATATATTTATTACGACGGGGAAACGGCGGCGACGAACCTTTCCGCCGGCAGCACCTTCGGGACCAATGTGACTATCACCGAATCCGCGACGACGCCCCATGGCGGAACCAATTCCATGCAGCTTGCCTTCAATTGGCCGGCTGGTTCCTTCTTCGGAGGCATGGGTTGGAACTGGACCCATTACAGCGGAGCCTCGGCCTTTGTGGTGAACCTGAATAATTACACCACGATGGAATTTTGGATTCGGGCCACGACCGGTGCCCCCGTTACGAATTTAACCGTTACCTTGGCGGATTTTGGCGGAGGCGGAAGCGGGGGAGTGACGGCATCCACACCCGTGACCTTGTCCCCGGCCTACCTTCCGGGCGGTGTGACCAGTACCTGGCAGGTCGTGGATATTCCCACTTCGGCTTTTAACACGGGTGGAGCCAGCTGGGATAAGACCAAGGTTGGGGAAATAGACATCTCGACCGGCATTGGCCAATCCTCGGGAACCCAAACGGTCTTTTTCGATGACTTCGGATTCTACGGAACCTGTCCAACCAACACGCCTACCTCCACGAACACGCCTGTCTGGACGCCGACGCCCACTCCCACCAAGACCTTCACTCCCTCCAACACGGCCACCCAAACCCCTACGAAAACCGCGACCGCCACCGCGACCCGTACCCCTACACCCACCTTGACCTCGACTTCCACCAATACCGTTGCCAGTACGGCCACGAATAGCCCTACCCGAACCGCGACGAATACCTCCACCAGCACTTTGACGAGTACCGCGACCAACAGCCCGACCAGGACGGCTTCGTCCACCGCCACCAACAGCCCGACCCGCACACCCTCCCCCACCGCGACCAACACCTTGATCAATACCTCCACCGCGACCAGCAGCCCGACGAGGACCGCGACGGCTACTCCGACGAATACCTTGCTGAACACCTCGACAGTGACTTCCACGCCCACGAACAGCCCAACGAGAACCGCCACGCCGACTTCGACGAACACGGTGGGGAACACGATGACCGCCACGAGTTCACCCACGAACAGCCCGACCCGCACCTCCACCAATACCGCCACCCGAACCTCCACGCCAACCTCGACCAACACGGTGGGCAACACGATGACAGCCACCAACAGCCCCACCAAATCCCCGACTCAAACCCCCAGCAACACGGCGACGGTCACAGCCACCCCCACTTCCACCAACACCATTGGAAACACCATGACGGCCACGAACAGTCCGACCAAATCCCCTAGCCCGACTCCCAGCAATACGGCGACCCGCACGGCCACCCCCACTTCCACGAACACCATTGGCAATACCATGACGGCTACCGGAACCCCCACCAGCTCTCCGACCAGGACTTCCACCGCTACGGCGACCAACAGCGCGACCCGCACTCCCACCGGAACCCCGACCGTTACCTCGACGATTACCAATACCTCCACGGGGACCGTGCCGCCCACCAACACGGCCACGAATAGCCCGACGAACAGCTCCACGGCTACCCGGACTCATACGCCCACCGTTACCGCGACGGACACCCCCTTGATAACCCCCTCGAACACTTCGACCAACTCTCCCTCTAGGACCCCCACCCCCACTAACAGCGTGACGAGGACGGCAACGGCG
>Ga0265319_1000382_pt1 | contig 32085 bp, 27 predicted proteins | sample 4824metaG_FD_192443 | JGI IMG/M metagenome (GOLD analysis project Ga0265319, IMG submission 192443) | Rhizosphere microbial communities from Carex aquatilis grown in University of Washington, Seatle, WA, United States - 4-8-24 metaG | ecosystem: Host-associated > Plants > Roots > Rhizosphere >...
CGGGTCCACGAAGACGTACTCTTCGATGAGCTCGTCTCCCTCCCACCGGGCGGTCGTGCTGAAGGTGAGGTCGAACGCCTTTCCTGTCGGGGCGACCACCTTGCCGTTGGGCAGAGTCATCTTCCCGGTGAATGTCCCAGTGGCGCGGGTGATTACGGTGATCCAGTCGCCGCTTCCGAACTGGGTTGGGTATGGGTCGTTATGGACTTGTATGTCGGGGAACACGCTAATCATCTGCTGAATCATCGCGGCGTGCGCTTTCCGCCCTTTGATTGGCTTTGCGATCCCCATGATGTGTGAGATTATGTCTGGGTGATAGGTCGCGTTCATCCCCGCGACGTCGCGAGAGTTGAAGGCGTCGTCGCCCTTCTTCATAAGCTCGAGTAGGTGAGTAGTCCGGTCGGTGAGAGTTGAATTCATATATTTATCCCAATTTTCGTGCGTATTTTCGCCGACGTGATGGCAAAATTAGGCCGTCATTCATTCGGTTTTTTAACGTTACGGCATAACCGCATCCCTCGCTATGGGGTATTGACCTGCATACAACAAAGTGAAATGCCGCGCATACGGCTTCCGTTCGCTCTCCACTTAGCCGTAGCATCGACTTCGCGGTTTCACTTAGGAAACGCACCGCGTTTCTTTTCATGGTGAGACACAGCACCCCTTACGTAAAAACGTAACGTTTGAAATCTTGTAAGTGACGCCGCTCAAAGCGGAGGAGCAGAAACGTTCAGCCATGCGACAGGCGGTGTGTCGTGCCGCATTTACGTAATCCGGAACCTTACGTTTTCACGTAAGGAGTGCTGTGTCTCACTGAAAAAGTAACGTGACTACGTTACGCAAGTCCGGACCGCAAAGTCGGGATAACTCGGTCTGATCCAATCTTGAATCCAACATAGGGAAGGAGCGGTTGCGCGAGAATCGGTCCTGTCCAGTTCATCCCTTTGAAAGCACACACACCGCGGGCATTAAAGCCGGCGCGGCGTGTGTTCCTGCCATTCGGTGCACGTTACCAGGTATCGATTATGCTGCGGCGAAAAGCGCCAGAACAGGCGGCGTAGGGGTCGCCGAGACCGTGGTCGCTGGTGCGACCTTGTCGACCCGCTTCGGCCGGATTCCGAAGAATTGTTTGGCCTCGACGGCGCTCTTCAGGTCGAGGTAGTGCTTTTTGATAATGGCCTCGGAATTGCCCGCTTGAAGTGCGGCCTCGCCGAGGGAGCGGAATTTCGCGACATGCATCGAAATGAACGTGTGCCGCATCACGTCATGCGTGAGCCCGAAACGCTTCGCGATCCCCGCCCGCAGCTTTTGCAGGTTCGGCATGATGATCGGATTTTTCGCGAGCGGGTACGCGCGGAGCCAGGCCGCGAGGTTTGGTTGAATCGCGACGGTGCGTTTCTCCCTAACCTTGGAGACCTCGGGCTCGATGAGGATCACGCCCGTATCGAGCCGCACGTGGGCCGGCAGGAGGCGGAGAATCTCGCCCGTCCGTAGGCATGGCCGGATGCCGGCGAAGAGGCACAGGGCAAAGAAGGGCACAAGGCGGCCGTTCTCGAAGCCCTCGACATAAGTCATCAACTCCTGTGCCTGAGCCGCAGTGAGGGTCTTGGCGGACCCGCGACGGTGGGCAATGCGGTAGTATGGGATTTTCTTGATCGGATTGGTCGCAAGCCATTCCTGCTGCTCGGCGAACTTGAGGAAGGTCGAAACGAGGCCGCGCCGGTTATTGTAGGTCTTGAGGCACCCGTTGGCCCGCTGGAAATACGTCATCAAGTGTGTCGCATTCAACTCGGCGACAGTGATGCCGGGGAAATGCTTCTTCAGCGCCTTCATGTGCCGGTTGATCGTCGTGAGCTGAGACGCCGAAATGAGCTTCTGCTCATGCTCCCTCGTTTTTACCACGAGGTAGGCCGCGACCGCCTCATCCAGCGCTTTCTGGTTTTCAGGTGTGCGGTAGTTGGTCAGGGCGTAATCGACGCAGAAGGACAGCGTGCGACTACCACCAGCCAGCCGCCGGAAAACGGCCTCGGCCTCGCGGACTTGATCCTCCGCGAGGCAGGTGGTGACGGCGCTTAGGCTCGACGCCAGTTGCAGCGCCTTGAGTTCAAGGACGCTCTTTTCGGCGGCAGCCTCCTCCTGACTCTTGAAGTTGCGGCGGATGCGGACGCCGTTGAGCTGACCATCGACGCGGAACGAGAACACGCCGTTCCGGTTCTTAAACCGGCTGACAGCGAACATAGGTTGGACATTCATGCTTAGGTTGCCACGTCAACTTGGCAACCTAGCTTCGGGATTCTCCTCCTCATAGGGGGAAAATGGCGGAGAGGGAGGGATTCGAACCCCCGGGACCCTCGCGGGCCCACCTGATTTCGAGTCAGGCGCGATCGACCACTCTGCCACCTCTCCGTGACCAGGGGCGCGAACGTAGGCCGCGCCCCTGAAAACGGAAGCCGAAAGTTGCACCCCACGCGACAGGGTCATGACCTTGGGCGTTCAATCCGGATTGACCACGAAAAACACGAAAGGTCCGGTAACAAATCCAATGACCGAAGACGATAAGTCCTGGCCGGAATACCAGCGCTGACCCTGACCCGCGGCATCAGCATTTTTCGTGTATTCGATGTGTTTCGTGGTGATCACACCGGGCCCCCGCCTCAGACGTTCTCGTCCTCGGCCCCGTCCAGCTCCCGCCGGTTGGCCGGCAGGTGCTGGGGGAAAAAATAATAATAGAGCATCAGCTGCCAGCTGCGCGAGGACCGGTAAAGCGCCACGGGCGCGCCGAGGGCCAGCCCCGCCGCCAGCACCGCCGCCGTCGTGCCGCTCAGCACGCCATAATACCACAGCAGCGCGACGGGGCTGAGCAGGCCGATGCAGGTGACCCCGTAATTGAGCGCCATCGCCCCGAGGAAAAATCCCTCCTCCTTCTCCAGCTTGAGCCCGCAGGACGGGCATTGCCGGTTCAGGCTGAACAGCTTTCCAGCCTGGAACAGCGGCGCCCGGCCGCAGTTGGGACAGCGGTTGGCGAGGCCTCGGGCGATGATCTGGCCGCGGGTGACTTCCATGGACGGCAAGTAAACCACGGATTGCGCGGATCGGCACGGCAATTTGTGCGGCCCAGTAAAGATCCCCGGAGCAGGCTCGGGACATTGGTCAAGTGGAGGCGGGACTATCAGTCCCGTGAGGCATGCGTCGCGCGGCCGAAAGCCCGCGGGACTGATAGTCCCGCCTCCATCCAAGCCGAAGCAAGCTTCGGCGGATTTGACCCGCTGGGAATAAAAAGGCGCTCCGGTGCGGGAGCGCCTGGGTGATGGTTCGCGGCGACGAAGCTTAGGCCCCAAGCTGGTAGCGAACGAAGCGGCGGATCTGCATGTTCTCGCCGAGCTTCGCGATCTTCTCGGTCAGGATGTCCTTGATCGCCTTTTCCGGGACCTTGACGAACGGCTGGTCGAGCAGGCAGACCTGCGAGAAGTACTTCTCGAGCTTGCCCTCGACGATCTTCTGCACGGCGGCGGGTGGCTTGCCGGCCACCTGGGCGACGGCGATGTCGCGCTCCTTGGCCAGGTCGGCCTCGGGCACTTCCTCCCGGCGCACATACGACGGGTTCGCCGCGGCAATCTGCAGGCAGATGTCCTGGCAGAAGGCCTTGAAATCGTCGGTCTTGGCGACGAAGTCGGTCTCGCAGTTGACCTCGACGAGGACGCCGACCTTGCCGCCGACGTGGATGTAGGCGTGGATCAGGCCATCCGAGGTGGAGCGACCGGCCTTCTTGGCGGCGGAGGCGACTCCCTTCTTGCGGAGGATCGTCTCGGCCTGCTCCATGGCGCCTTGGGCCTCGCTGAGGGCCTTCTTGCAATCGAGCAGGCCGGCGCCGGTTTTCTCGCGGAGCTCCGCGACCATCTTGGCTGTGACTTCGGACATAAGGGCGGGGACGTTGATGATTAGACTTCCTCGGTGCTGACGGCGGACTTCTTGGCGCCGACGCGGCTGGTGCGCTTGCGGGGCGGCACGGCCGGCTTGTCCTCCTCGACCAGGCCCATGAGGTTCGCGGGGATGACGACCTTGTCGAGGTCGACCTCGCCGGCGGGGGTGACGCCGGAGGCCGCGGCCTTGGCCTCGGCGTGCGCCACGCGGCGCGTCTCGCGGTGGGCGAGGCCCTGGGTGATCGCCTCGACGATCGTCTCGACGATGATGCGGACCGACTTGGTGGCGTCGTCATTGCCCGGGATCGGGTAGGTCAGCTGGGTCGGGTCGGAGTTGGTGTCGACGAGACCGATCGAGGGGATGTTCATGCGCTTGGCCTCGGCCACGGCGATCTCCTCGTAGCTGGTGTCGACCACGAACATCGCGCCGGGCAGCCCGGTGATGTTGGCGATGCCGTCGAAATTGCGGGTCATGCGGGCCATCTCGCGGCGGATGGCGGACTCCTCCTTGGAGGAGAACTTGGCCAGCTCGCCGTTGGCGTCCATCGCCTGGTACTTCTTGAACTTGGCGAGGGACTTCTTGATCGTCTCGAAGTTGGTCAGCGTGCCGCCCATCCAGCGGGTGGTCACGTAGGGCATGTTGGTCGCGGCGGCGGCCTCGCGGACGAGTTCCTGGGCCTGGCGCTTGGTGCCGACGAGCAGCACGTCGTCGCCGCTGGCGACGAGGTTCTCGAGGAACGCGCACGCCTTCTCCAGCGCGGCGTGGGTCTTCTCGAGGTCGATGATGGTGATGCCCTGGCGGTGGTCGAAAATGTAGGGCTTGGAGCGCGGGTTCCAACGCTTGGTCTGGTGACCGAGGTGGACGCCGGCATCGAGGAGGTCTTTGGGAGTGATGTTCATGGGATCTATGTCGTGACGAGACACAGGCCGGCCAACTGGGCCGCCTTGCGATCGTAACTGCGGTTGACGGTTGTGGGTTTAAGGAACGGGAAGGGCCGAAAAGAGAGACCGGCCCCACCCTTGGCAAGACCGATTCTGGGATTTTTTCCGCCCCGCCTGCCGGCCGCGGCCGGCACCGCGGCGCCTCGGGGGCTACTTCCTGCGCAAGAAAAAGCGCTGCAACAGGATAAACACCAGCAACAGCCCGCCCACCACGATGCGCATCCACCACGAGCTCAGCCGACCGTCGAACAGGATCGCCGCCTGGATCGTGCCAAAAATCAGCACCCCCAGCAGCGTCCCGAGCATGTGGCCGCGCCCGCCGGTCAGCAGCGTGCCGCCGATCACGACGATCGCGATCGCGTCCAGCTCCAGCCCGAGGCCCATGCTGGGGTTGCCCGAGCCGGTGTACAGGGTGGCGACAATGCCCGCCACCGCGGCACACAAACCATTGACCGCATACACCGCCACCTTGGCCGGGCCGACGGGCAGGCCCATGAGCAGCGCCGACTGCTCGTTGCCGCCGATAGCCAGGAGCGTCCGGCCGAAACGGGTGTGCTGGGCCACGACGTAGCCGGCCAGCATCACGGCGAGCAGGAAAAGGGCGTTGGCCGGGAACACCACCGGCCCGAGCACCAGCTCATAGCCGGAAATCCGCGCGAACAGCCCGTGACTGATCCCGACCGACTCCGTGCTGATCCAGAAACCCGCCCCGCGCGCCAGGAACATCCCCGCCAGCGTGATCAGGAACGGCGGCAGCCGGAAAAAGTGGATCAGGCCGCCCATGCCCGCCCCGAGCCCCGCCCCGGCGGCCAGCGCCAGCGCCCATGCCAGGCCGGGGGCCAGGTGGTGCTGCTCGATCAGCGTGGCGGTAAAGATCGACGTGAACCCGATGACCGCGCCGACCGACAGGTCGATGCCGCCCGCGAAGATCACCAGCGTCATGCCCACCGCGGCGATGCCAAGAAAGGCATTGTCCGCCAGCAGGCCGATGAAAACGCGCGCGGTGAAAAACCCGTCGTAGAAATGCGCCGCCGTCCCGAACAGCGCGGCGAAGATCAGCGCGGTGACGAGCAACGGCAGGTTGCGCCCGGCGAAGCGTTGCCAGGCCCTCATGCGGTTTTCCCCCGTCCCAGGCCGCCGAGCCAGCGGCTGATTTTTTCCGACTGCAGCAGCGCGACGCCGATGATGAGCAGCGCCTTCGGCACGGGCGCGACGGCCGGCGGCACGCCGAGGTTGTACATCGTCGTGGTCAGCGTCTGGATCAGGAGCGCCCCGACGGCCGTGCCGAGGATCGTGAAGCGCCCGCCCGCGAGCGCGGTGCCGCCGACGACCACCGCGAAGATGGCATCGAGCTCCAGGTTCTCCCCGGCGCGGTAGGCGTCGGCCGCGCGGATGTTCGCCGCCGCCAGCACGCCGGCCAGCCCGGCGCAGCCGCCGCAGAAGACGTAGGCGCCGGCCTTGATCCGCGCCGCGGCCAGCCCGGCGAAGCGGCTCGCCGTCTCGTTGTCCCCCACCGCCTCGAGAAACAGGCCGAGCGCCGTCCGGCGGAGCACGAGATGCGCGGCGCCATAGAGCGCCGCCACCAGCAGCGGCGCGAAGGGCAGGCCGAGCAGGAAGCCGTTGGCCAGGTAGGCGAAGGCGGGGCGCTGGATGATGATCACCTGTCCGTCCACGACCAGCTGCGCCACGCCGCGGCCCGCCACCATCAGGATCAGCGTGGCCACGATTGGCTGCACGCCCAGCCGCGCCACCAGCGTGCCGTTGATGGAACCGGCGAGCAGGCCGGCGCCGATCGCCCCGGCCAGTGTCACCGCCAGCGAATGGCCGCCCTGCAGCAGCACCGCACTCACCGCACCCGCGATCGCGACCACCGAGCCGACGGACAGGTCGATCCCTCCGGTGGCGATCACGAGCGTCATCCCCAGCGCAGCCAGCATCGTGCGCGAGCCCTGGGTCAGGATGTCGACGGGCACGCCATAGAGGTGGCCGTCGAGCAGCATGACCTTCAGAAAGCCGGGATCGTGGACGGCATTCAGCAGCACCAGGGCCGCAAGCCCGGCCAGCGGCCAGCGGACGGGGGAACTAGTCCGCATTGCAGGAGGTGGGCCAGCGAGCTTGCTCGCGCGGTGGGTGATCACGGGTCGGCGCGAGCCAGCTCGCTGACCCACCCGGTCTCCTGCGCCTGCGGGAAATGGCGGCAGTCCTATTCATGCGTGCCGGCCATCAGGTGCATCAGGTTCTCGGAGTTCAGGCCGGCGCCGGCCACCTCGCCGGTCAGCCGCCGCTCGCGCAGCACCAGCACGCGCGAGCAGTTGCGCACCACCTCGTCGAGCTCCGACGAGATGAACAGCACCGCGAGGCCGTCGGCGCGCAGCTGCGCGATCAGCTGCTCGATCTCCTGCTTCGCCCCGATGTCGATGCCGCGCGTCGGCTCGTCGAGGATGATCACCGCCGGCCGGGTCGCCAGCCAGCGCGCGAGCAGGACCTTCTGCTGGTTGCCGCCCGAGAGATACTTGATCGGCGTCTCGGCGTCGGCGGCCTTGATCCGCAGGGCCCGGAGGTAATGCATGCAGAGCCGCGCCTGCTCGTCGCGGCCCAGCGCCCGCCGCGCCCCGCGCTGGCCCTGCAGCGCCAGCAGCAGGTTCTCGCGCACCGAGAGATTGGGCAGGATGCCTTCGGCCTTGCGGTCCTCCGAACAGAACGCCAGCCCGAGCCGCACGGCGGCGCGCGGCGAATCGACCCGCACCGGCGCGCCCCTGACCGTGATCGTCCCGCTGTCGGCCGCGTCAATGCCGAACAGGAGCCGGGCCGTCTCGGTGCGGCCCGACCCGAGCAGGCCGCCGAGGCCGACGACCTCGCCGGGATGCAGCGCCAGGTCCAGGGGCGCGATTGCCCCGCGCCGGCCCAGGCCGCGGGCCGCGAGCACCGGGGGCGCCGCCGCCCCCGGGGCGGCCGCGCCGGGGGAGAAATCCGCCGCGTTGACCGCGCGGCCGAGCATCCGGCCGACCAGTTCCAGCCGGGGGAGGTCCGCCGTGGTGTAGGCGCCGACCAGCCGGCCGTTGCGCAGGACCGTCAGGCGGTCCGTGACGGCGTAGACCTGGTCGAGAAAGTGGGTGACGAACACGATGCCGAGCCCGGCGGCCCGGAGCCGGCGCATGATGGCGAAAAGCTCGGCGACCTCGTGTTCGTCGAGGCTGGCCGTCGGCTCGTCAAGCACCAGCAGGCGGGCCGAGGTGTCGAGCGCGCGGGCGATGGCGACCATCTGCTGGTGCGCGACCGACAGCGAGCCGAGCTCGGCGTCCACGTCGCAGGCGAACTCGAGGCGGGCCAGCGCCGCCCGGGCCCGGCGGCGGATGGCCCGCCAGTCCAGGAAACCGCCGCGGCCCGGCTGGCGGCCGAGCGTGATGTTCTCCGCCACCGAGAGCGAGGGCACGAGGTTCACCTCCTGGTAGACCGTGCTGATGCCGAGCCGCTCGGCGTCCGCCGGGGCGCGAGGGCGGATGATTTCGCCCCCGAGCCGGATCTCGCCCGCGTCGGCGGAATGCACCCCCGTGAGGACCTTGATCAGCGTGGATTTGCCCGCGCCGTTCTCGCCGAGCAGCGCATGGATCTCGCCCGCGCGCACCGTGAAGTCGACCTCCGCCAGCGCCACGACCCCCGGGAATCTTTTCCCGATGCCGCGGAGTTCGAGCAGTTCAGGCATCGCCGGGATCAGTACTGCCGCGTGGGCAGCGCGGCCGCCGCGTTGGTCGCGTCGAAGAGCTCGTCGTGGTTGTAGGACTTGCGCTCGACCTTTTCACCCGCCAGCACCTTGGCGACGGTGTCGTAGACCTTCGGGCCGAAGAGCGGGTTGCACTCGACCGTGCAGTTGATCTTCCCGTCCGCCACGGCCTGCACGCCCTCGCGGACGGCGTCGATGGAGACGATGAGGATGTCCCGGCCGGGTTTCAGCCCGGCCTCCTCGATCGCCTGGATGGCCCCGAGCGCCATGTCGTCGTTGTGCGCGTACACGATGTCGATGTCCCGGCCGTGCTTCTTGAGCAACGCCTCCATCACCTCCTTGCCGCCGGTGCGGCGGAAGTCGCCGCTCTGGGAGTCGATGATCCGCAGGCCGGGATATTTCGCCAGGCCCTCGGCGAAGGCCTTGCGGCGGTCGTTGGCCGGGGCGGAGCCGGGCGTGCCCTGCAACTCGACGATGCGGCCCTGGCCGTTCACCTTCCTCGCGAGCCATGCGGCGGCCATGCGCCCTTCCGCAAAAAAGTCGGAGCCGATGAAGCAGGCGTAAAGCGACTCGTCCGCAGTCTGGATGCCGCGGTCGGTGATGATCACCGGGATGCCGGCGCGCCTGGCCTCGCGCAGCACGGGGTCCCAGCCGGTCTCGACCAGCGGGTCCAGCACGATGGCGTCCACGTGCTGCGTCACGAAGGACCGGAGGGCCCGGATCTGGTTCTCCTGCCGGCCCTGGCCGTCGGAAAACTTGAGGTCGATGCCGCGCCGGGCGGCCTCGGCCTTCATCGATTCGGAGTTGGCCGTGCGCCACGCGCTCTCGGCGCCGGTCTGGGCAAAGCCGATGCGGAGCGGCTTCGGGGCGTCGGCGGCGGCCAGGGTGGCGGCCGCGGCCAGACCGCCGGCGAGCAGGCGGACAAGGGGGGTGATTTTCATGCGGGGGAGACGGCGGTCAGGGCCGCCGGAATCGGGGTTGCAGCGGTGCAGCGGGGAACCTGGACCATTCCGCCATCCTCGCCAACCCTCAATTGCCCGCTGACATTACCGTCAAATCGCCCTCCGGGTGAAACCGGCCGCCCCCGGCCCCCGTCTTGACCGCACAAGACGCTGGCCATCCGGCCCGGGTCCGCCCTAGCCTTCCCGCCTCCCTACCAACCATGAAATACCGCACCCTGCCCCTCACCCTCGCGCTCCTGCTGGCGCTGCCCGTCGCGCCCCTGCTCCGTGCCCAGGAAAAACACGAACACAAGGAACCCGACACCGAACTCGGCCGCACCATGGAAAAGTTCAGCGGCGCCTGGCGCAAGCTGCGCAAGCAGGTGGCGGATCCGGCGAGCAACGCCTCGTCCCTCGAGCTGGTCGCCACCATCCAGGCCGGCCTCGAGAAGGCCCTCACCTTCACGCCCGCCAAGGCCGAGACCATGCCGGCCGGGGACAAGGAGAAGTTCATCGCCGACTACCAGGCCAAGCTGAAGGAGTTCATCGCCTTCCTGCCGCAGCTCGAAACCGCCCTCAAGGCCAACGACAACACGACCGCGCAGGCCATCGTCCAGAAAATGGGCGCGGCACAAAAGGAAGACCACCACGAGTTCAAGAAGCCCGAGATGTGAACCGGCGGATTGATCCCGCCCCCCGAGCCACGGCGACCCCGCCGTGGCTTTTTTGCGCCCCGCGGACGGGGCCGCCCGCGTTCCGGCCGGCGCATTTCGGGATCGCTCCGCCCCGACGTGACGGTAAAGTGGAGCAACTGTTTTCCCATCCCGGGGACGCAGCTACCCTTTGTCCGTGTTTACCCTTGGCCTTGATTACGGCACCAATTCCGTGCGCGCGCTCGTCGTCCGCTGCGCGGACGGCGCGGAAATCGGCGGTTGCGTCATCCCCTACCCCGGCGGCCGGGAGGGCGTGCTGCTCGACCCGCGTGATCATCAGCTCGCCCGGCAGTTTCCCGGCGACTACCTGTCCGGGCTCGAACGCAGCGTGCGCGGCGCGCTCGCGGCCGCCCGCCGGACCCGCGGCTTCCGGGCGGACAAGATCATCGGGCTCGGCGTCGACACCACCGGCTCCAGCCCGATCCCCGTCGACGCCCGCAACCGCCCGCTGGCCCTGCAGTCGCGGTGGCGCAAAAATCTCGCGGCCCAGTGCTGGCTGTGGAAGGACCACACCGCCTGGCGCGAGGCCGCGCAGATCACCGCCCTCGCCGCGCAACACCGGCCGCAGTACATCGCCAAGTGCGGCAACACCTATTCCTCGGAGTGGTTCTGGTCGAAGATCTGGCATTGCCAGAGGGTCGCGCCGCGGGTTTTCGCCGCGGCGCATTCCTGGGTCGAGCTATGCGACTGGATTCCGTCCGTCCTCGCCGGCATCAGCGATCCCGCGCGGGTGAAGCGCGGCATCTGCGCCGCCGGCCACAAGGCGCTCTACTCCGACGACTGGGGCGGGCTGCCGGACAAGGAATTCCTCGCCCGGCTGGACCCCGCCCTCGCGGACCTGCGCGACCGGCTCTACGTGCAGGCCTACGACGCCACCGAGCCCGCCGGCGCGCTCTGCCCCGCCTGGGCGCAGAAACTCGGCCTGATGGCCGGCATCCCGATCGCCATCGGCGAGTTCGACGTGCACTACGGCGCCATCGGCTGCGGCGTGGCCGAGGGCACCCTGGTCAAGGTCATCGGCACCTCCACCTGCGACTGCGGCGTGGTGTCCGCGGAGAAAACCGTGCCCGACATCCCGGGCATCTGTGGCATCGTGCCGGGCGCGATCCTGCCGGGCTGCTACGGCCTCGAGGCCGGCCAGTCCGCCGTCGGCGACATCTTCAAGTGGTGGGTCGAGACCGTCGGCGGCGGCGACACCGCCCGCCATGCCCGCCTCACCCGCGAGGTGGCGAAACAAAAGCCCGGCGCCAGCGGCCTCCTCGCCCTCGACTGGGAGAACGGCAACCGCACCATCCTCGTCGACCCGCTGCTCACCGGGCTGATCGTCGGCTGCACGCTGCACACCACGCAGGCGGAGATCTACCGCGCGCTGATCGAGGCCACGGCCTTCGGCGCGCGCGCCATCATCGAACGCCTCCGGGAATACGGCGTGCCCATCAACCGGGTCGTCTGCGCCGGCGGCATCGCGGAGAAAAACCCGCTGCTGATGCAGATCTACGCCGATGTCACCGGCTGCACCATGCACGTCTCCGGCTCCAGCCAGACCTGCGCCCTCGGCGCCGCGGTCTCCGCCGCCGTGCTCGCCGGCGCGCACCCGGATTTCCCCACGGCCCAGCGCCGGATGACCTCCTTGAAGAAAATCGCCTACCGGCCGCGGCCCGCCGCGCAAAAGACCTACGACCGCCTCTACGCGCTTTACCGCCAGCTCCACGATTCCTTCGGCGGCCTGGACAAGGCCGCCGACCTCTCCCGCGTCATGAAGGATTTACTCGCACTGAAATCATGATCCGTGACCGCCATCCGCCAACACCCCCCGCCCCTTGGGCACCCCTCTCCAGAGGGGATCTTCGCTTGCGATTGATCGGGTCCCCTCTCGAGAGGGGTGGCGCGCAGTGCCGGGGTGTGTAAGCGACTTTCGAACAGCCGGGAAATCTCCCTCCACCCACCCGTATGAACACCCTCACCCTTTCCCCTGCGTGGCGCCGCCTCGGCCTCGCCACCTTCTGCCTCTGCGCCGCCCTGTCCGCCCGGGCCGCCGAACCCGCCGCAACGCTCACCCTTGACGCCACCCGGCCCGGCCCGGTCATCAACCGGAACATCTACGGCCAGTTTGCCGAGCACCTCGGCCATTGCATCTACGAGGGCATCTGGGTCGGCCCCGATTCGCCCATCCCCAACACCAAGGGCTACCGCAACGACGTCCTCGCCGCCCTCCGCCAGCTCGGCGTGCCGCAGCTCCGCTGGCCGGGCGGCTGCTTCGCCGACGAGTACCATTGGAAGGACGGCATCGGCCCGCGCGAGACGCGGCCGGCGATGTACAATTCACACTGGGGCGGCGTCGTGGAGAACAACCACTTCGGCACCCACGAATTCCTCGACCTCTGCGAGCTGCTCGGCATCGAGCCCTACGTCTGCGTCAACGTCGGCAGCGGCACCGTGCAGGAGGCGATGGAGTGGATCGAATACATGACCTCCCCCGCCAGCTCCCCCATGGCCAACATGCGCCGCGCGCATGGCCGTGACCAGCCTTGGAAGGTCCACTACATCGCCGTGGGCAACGAGAGCTGGGGCTGCGGCGGCTCGATGAGCCCGGCCTTCTACGCGGACAATTTCAAGCGCTACAACACCTTCATCAAAAACTACACGCCCGGGGCCGAGAACCGCATCCAGCGTATCGCCTGCGGGCCGAACGGCGACAATTACGAGTGGACCGAGACCCTGATGAGGGAGGCCGGCCACAACATGAACGGCCTCGCGCTCCACTACTACACGCTGCCCAGCGGCACGTGGCGCGGCAGCAAGGGCTCCGCCACGGACTTCGACGAGGCCCAGTACTTCGCCACCCTGCGCAACACCCTCAGGATGGAGGAGCTCATCGCGAAGCACTCCGCCATCATGGACAAGTACGACCCGGAGAAAAAGGTCGGCCTCGTCGTCGACGAATGGGGCGTCTGGACCGATGTCGAGCCGGGCACCAACCCCGGCTTCCTCTACCAGCAGAACAGCCTCCGCGACGCCATCCTCGCCGCGATCAACCTGCACCTCTTCCAGGCCCACGCCGACCGCATCACCATGGCGAACATCGCCCAGATGGTGAACGTCCTCCAGGCCATGATCCTCACCGACAAGGACCGGATGCTCGTCACCCCCACCTACCACGTCTTCGAGATGCTCAAGGTCCACCAGGGCGCCACCTCGCTGCCGCTGACCCTGTCGAGCCCCGACTACGCGGTCGGCGCGGAAAAGATTCCCGCCGTCAGCGCCTCCGCCTCGCGCGATGCCGCCGGCCGGATCCACGTCTCGCTGACCAACGCCAATCCCCACGACGCCATCACGGTCAGCTGCGCGCTCGCGGGGGTCACGGCCCGGGCCGTCTCCGGCCGCGTGCTCACCGCACCCGCCATCAACTCGCACAACACCTTCGAGGCCCCGCACACCGTCGAGCCGGCGCCCTTCACCGGCGCCACGCTGGCGGACGGCAAACTCACCCTCACCCTGCCCGCCAGGTCCGTCGTCGTGCTCACGCTCGAATAACTCCGCCCCCCGCCTCCCTTCCCATGAAACTCGCCCCCGCTGAAATCTGGTTCGTCTGCGGCTCGCAGCACCTCTATGGCCCCGGCCCGCTCCAGCAGGTCGCCCGCAACGCCCGCGAGGTCGCCGCCGCCCTCGCGGCCTCGAAGCACATTCCCGTCAAGGTGGTCTGCCAGCCCCTGCAGACCACCCCCGGCGAGATCACTCAGCTCTGCCTCGACGCGAACCGCGACCCCCGGTGCGCCGGCCTGATCCTGTGGATGCACACCTTCTCGCCGGCGAAGATGTGGATCCGCGGCCTGACCGCGCTGAAGAAGCCCTTCTGCCACCTGCACACGCAGTTCAACCGCGACCTGCCCTGGGCGACCATCGACATGGATTTCATGAACCTCAACCAGGCCGCCCATGGCGACCGTGAGGCGGGCTTCCTCCACACCCGCCTGCGCCTCGGCCGCAAGGTCGTCGTCGGGCACTGGAGCGACGACGAGGTCCAGCAGCGCCTCGGCGCCTGGGTGCGCGCCGCCCGCGCGTGGCACGACTGGCAGGGCGCGAACTTCATCCGCTTCGGCGACAACATGCGCCAGGTCGCCGTCACCGAGGGCGACAAGGTCGCCGCGGAGATCCGCTTCGGCTTCGCGACGAACGGCTACGGCGTCGGCGACCTCGTCGCCCGGATCAACGCCGCCCCCGCGAAGGCCGTCGACGCGCTCTGCGCCGAATATGCCGCCATCTACCGCGTGGCCAGGGAGCTCCGCGCCGGCGGCGCCCGCCACGAGTCGCTGCGCGAGGGCGCCCGCGCCGAGCTCGGCCTCCGCGCCTTCCTCGCGGAGACCGGCGGCAGGGGTTTCACCACCACCTTCGAGGACCTGCACGGCCTGCCGCAGCTGCCGGGCTTCGCCTGCCAGCGGCTCATGGCCGAGGGCTACGGCTTCGGCGCCGAGGGCGACTGGAAGACCGCCGCGCTCCTCCGCGCGATGAAGGTCATGGGCGACGGCCTGCCCGGCGGCACGTCGTTCATGGAGGACTACACCTACCATCTCTCGCCCCAGGGCCACCAGGTCCTCGGCTCGCACATGCTCGAGATCTGCCCGAGCATCGCCGCCACCAAGCCTACCCTGGAGATCCACCCGCTCGGCATCGGCGGCAAGGCCGACCCGGTGCGCCTCGTGTTCGACGCCGCCGCCGGCCCCGCACTCAATGCCTCGCTCATCGACCTGGGCGGCCGTTTCCGGCTCATCGTCAACGAGGTCACCGCCGTCAAGCCACCGAAGCTGCCAAAGCTCCCCGTCGCCCGCGCCGTCTGGGCGTGCCAGCCCGACTTCAAGACCGCCTGCGCCGCGTGGATCTGCGCCGGCGGCGCGCACCACACCGGCTACAGCTACAGCGTCACCACCGAGATGCTCGAGGACTTTGCCGCGATCGCCGGCATCGAGCTGGCCGTCATCGACGCCGGGACGAAGCTCCGCGCGTTCCAGCAGGAGCTCCGGCACAACGACCTCTACTACGCCCTCGCCCAGGGCCTGCGGGTCTGATTCCTTCCCGCCCGCACCCCCTATGCATCCTTCCCGCCTCCTCGCCCTGTTGCTCTCCCTGCTCCTGCTCGCCGCCTGCGCGAAGCAGCCGGCCCCGGCGACCGGCCCGGCCGCCGCTCCGGCCCCGGCGAAAATCAAGCTCGGTTTCCTCGTCAAGCAGCCCGAGGAACCCTGGTTCCAATACGAGTGGAAGGGTGGCGAAACCATCGCCGCCAAATACGGCTTCGACCTGATCAAGATCGGCGTGTCCGACGGCGAGAAGACCCTCGCCGCCATCGACAGCCTCGCGGCCAACGGCGCCTCGGGCTTCGTCATCTGCACGCCCGACGTGCGCCTCGGCCCCGCCCTCGCGGCCAAGGCCCGGGCCGCCGGCCTCAAGGTCGTGACGGTCGACGACCGCTTCGTCGGCGCCGACGGCAAGTTCCTCCTGGATGTCCCCTACCTCGGCATGTCCGCCCGCCGGATCGGCGAGCTCTCCGGCCGCACTCTCGCCGCCGAGATGCAGCGCCGCGGCTGGGCCGCCGCCGACACCGCCGCGTGCATCGTGACCTTCGAGGAGCTCGACACCGCCCGCGAGCGCACCGACGGCGTCGTCGCCGCGCTCACCGCCGCCGGCTTCGCGCCCGATCGCATCTTCAAGGCCCCGCAGAAGACCACCGACATCCCCGGCAGCTTCGACGCCGCCAACGCCCTGCTCGCGCGGCAGACCGGCGTGAAGCACTGGCTGGTCGCGGGCATGAACGACACCGCCGTGCTCGGCGCCGTCCGCGCCACCGAGGGCAACGGCTTCAAGGCCGCCGACGTCGCCGGCATCGGCATCAACGGCACCGACTGCCTCGACGAACTCCGCAAGCCGGCCCCGACGGGCTTTTACGGCTCCATCCTCATCTCCGCCCCGCAGGAAGGCGCCCGCACGACCGAGATGCTCTATTTCTGGGTGAAGGACGGCAAGGTGCCGCCCCCCGACACCCGCACCGAGGGCCAGCTGATCACCCGCGAGAATTTCGAGCAGGTGCTCAAGGCCGAGGGAATCCTGTAACGCCGCGTCGCCGCGATGTCGCGCCGCCATCGGGGAACGGCCTCGCACAGGATGACCCATGACTGATCCCGCCCTCGGCTTCGACGCGCTCACCATGGAGTTCCCCGGCGTGCGCGCGCTCGACGGCGTGTCCTTCGGCGTCCGCGCCGGCAGCGTCCACGCCCTCCTGGGCGAGAACGGCGCGGGCAAGTCCACCCTGCTGAAAATCCTCAGCGGCGCCTACCAGCCCACCGCCGGCGCCGTGCGCCTCGCCGGCCGGCCGAAGGTCTTCGCCTCCACCGCCGCGGCCATCGCCGCCGGCGTGGCGGTGATCTACCAGGAGCTCCATCTCGTCCCCGAGATGACGGTCGCCGAGAACCTCCTGCTCGGCCGTTACCCGCGGCGCGGCTGGCTGCTCGACCGGGCCGCGCTGCGCGCCGAGGCCGTCCGCCTGCTCCAGCTCGTCGGCGAGGACCTCGCCCCCGCCACGCGGGTCAGCCGGCTTTCCCTCGCCCAGCGGCAGATGGTCGAGATCGCCAAGGCCCTCGGCCGCGGCGCCCGGATCGTGGCCTTCGACGAGCCGACGAGCAGCCTGTCCGAGCAGGAAACCCGCCGCCTCTTCGCGATCATCCGCGACCTGCGCGCCCGCGGGCACGCCATCCTCTACGTGACGCACCGCATGGACGAGATCTTCGAGTTGTGCGACGCCGCCACCGTGCTGCGCGACGGCCGGCACGTCGCCACGCACGCGACCCTCGCCGGCGTGACCCGCGACGCCCTCGTCAGGAGCATGGTCGGACGCGAGCTGACCAACATTTTCAACTACCGGCCGCGCCCGCACGCCGCCGGCGGACTCGCCGTGCGCCACCTCGCGGGGCCGGGTTTGCGCGCCCCGGTGTCATTCGACGTGGCCCGCGGCGAGATCCTCGGTTTCTTCGGGCTCGTCGGCGCGGGCCGCACGGAACTCATGCGCCTGCTCTGCGGCGCGGTCCCGCCGGCGGGCGGCGAGGTGCGCGTGCATGGCGCCGTGGTGCCGGGCGGCTCGCCGCGGAACGCCATCCGCGCCGGCCTCGTGTTCTGCCCCGAAGACCGCAAGCAGGAGGGCATCATCCCCGTCCGCCCGGTGGCGGAGAACATCAACCTCAGCGCCCGGCGCTCGCGGCTGCACGCCGGCTTTTTCCTGCAAGGCGCCTGGGAACACCGCAACGCCACGGAGCAGATCGCCCGGCTGGGCGTCCGCCCCGCCTCGCCCGCCACGCCCATCCGGCTGCTCTCCGGCGGCAACCAGCAGAAGGTCATCCTCGCCCGCTGGCTCTCGGAAAACGTGCGGGTCATCGTGCTCGACGAGCCCACCCGCGGGATCGACATCGGCGCGAAGAGCGAGATCTACGCCCTCATCCAGGCCCTGGCGGCGGCGGGCACGGGCATCGTCATCGTGTCGAGCGAACTGCCCGAGGTGCTCGGCATCTCCGACCGCGTCATCGTCATGCGCGAAGGCGCGATCGCGGCCGAGTTCGACCGCGCCGCCGCCACGCCCGAGGCCGTGCTGCGCGCCGCACTGCCTGCGACCGGCGACGCCCACCCAGCTTGATCCATGATGAATTCCACCACACCCCGGCGCTGCGCGCCCCCCTCTCCAGAGGGGAATCAAGCCCCGGTGACTGCCGCCTTGGCTCCCCTCTCGAGAGGGGTGCCCGGCAGGGCGGGGTGTGGCGGGTCGTGGCCGCCCGGCAATGAAATGACCTTTCTGCCATGAGCCTGAAATCTCTTCCGAAACTTTCCGCCTTCGCCCGCGTCTGGGAATCCGCCGGCATGCTCCTCGTGCTCGCGGTGCTGTTCCTGCTCTGCTCGGTCTTCGTCGGCAATTTCCTCACCGTGACCAACCTCCGCGGCCTCGCGCTGGCCGTGTCCACCATCGGCATGGTGTCGTGCACGATGATGTTCTGCCTCGCGGCGGGCGACTTCGACCTCTCCGTCGGCTCGGTCGTGGCCTTCGCCGGCGTCCTGGGCGCCACGGTCATGAATGCGACCGGCAGCGTGGCGGCCGGGGTCGCGGCCGCCCTGGCCAGCGGCGCGCTCGTCGGCTTCGTCAACGGCGTGTTCGTGGCCGGACTCGGCATCAACGCCCTGATCACCACCCTCGCCACCATGCAGATCGTGCGCGGCCTGGGCTTCATCGCGTCCGACGGCCGCGCCGTCGGCATCCGCACCGACGCCTTCTTCGCCCTCGGCAACACCGCGTGGCTCGGCGTGCCGGCGCCCGTGTGGCTGACCGTGGCGTGCTTCGCGCTCTTCGGGGTGCTGCTGAACCGGACCATCTTCGGCCGCAACACCCTCGCCATCGGCGGCAACCGGGAGGCCGCGTACCTCGCCGGCGTGCCCGTGACCCGGATCAAGATCGTGATCTTCACCCTGCAGGGCATGGTCGCCGCCTTCGCCGGGCTCGTGCTCTCGGCCCGCATGACCAGCGGCCAGCCCAACACCTCGCAGGGCTTCGAGCTCGAGGTGATCTCCGCCTGTGTGCTCGGCGGCGTCTCGCTCAGCGGCGGCGTGGCCCGCATCGGCGCGGTCGTGGCCGGCGTCCTCATCATGGGCCTGGTCCAGAACGCCATGAACCTCCTCAACATCCCGCCCTTCTACCAGTACGTCGCCCGCGGCTGCATCCTCCTCGCCGCCGTCATGCTCGACCGCCTCAAGCAGCGCGCCTGACGGCGCGAGTAAAGAGTGAGAGTGAAAAGCGCGCAGCCCCGGGCTGATCGCCGCTCGCCTTTCCCCCTTTTCACCTTCACCCTCACTTTCACTTCTTCATGCTGACCGAACTCAAGCGCGAGGCCTACGAGGCCAACCTCCTGCTCCCGCGGCACGGGCTCATCAACCTGACCTTCGGCAACGCCAGCGCCCTCGACCGCGTCCGGGGCATTTTCGCCATCAAGCCCAGCGGCGTCGACTACGCCGCGCTCCGGCCGAGGGACATGGTCCTCGTCGACCTCGCGGGCAAAATCGTGGCGGGAAAACTGAAGCCCTCCTCCGACACCCCGACCCACCGCCGGCTCTATCTCGGCTTCAAGCCGGTCGGCGGCATCGTCCACACGCACAGCTCGCACGCCACGGCCTTCGCCCAGGCCGGCCGGCCCGTGCCGGTCTTCGGCACGACGCACGCCGACTATTTCCACGGCGACATCCCCGTCACCCGGAAGCTGACCCGCGGGGAGATCGCCGGCGGCGCCTACGAATGGGAGACGGGCAACGTCATCCTCGAGCGCTTCCGGCGCCTCGAGCCGCTCGACGTGCCCGGCGTGCTGGTCAACCGCCACGCCCCGTTCACCTGGGGCCCGACCGTCGCCCAGGCCGTCGAGGTCGCCGTCGCCGCCGAGTGCTGCGCCCGGCTGGCGCTCATGTCGCTTCAGCTCGCCCCCGCCCTCGCGCGCCTCGAGCCCGCGCTGCTCGCCAAGCATTTCCAGCGCAAGCACGGCCCCGCCGCCTACTACGGCCAGTAGGACGCGGCGGCCGATTGCGATCCTGGAGGCGGGACCACCGGTCCCGCGAGGCATCACCTGCGTTGCCTCCATCCGCTCAATTCGTCGTAGGACTGGACCTTGGTCCGGCCGCGATCACCCCCAGGGACCCGAAATGCGGCTGCACCGAGGTGCAGCCATCCGCCCCCCACCGGGTAATGGTTGACCAAACCGCCCCCGCCCGGTGCAGTCTTGGGCCCGTTGCCCTCGTCCGGCCCGCCCCATGTCCTCGCCCCTCCGCTCCCTCCTGCGCTTCCAAGAAAGCGGCCTGCTGATCGTGATCATCGGGCTCGGCCTGCTGCTCACGCTTTTCAGCGGCACGGTGCGGGTCCCGCTGTTTGCCCGCGCCGCCGACGGCAGCCGCCAGCGGGTCTTCACGACCAGCGCCGCCGGCGACCGCACGCCGGCGTTCGTCGAGAAGAACAAGTTTCTCAACGCCCAGAACCTCGCCCAGCTCGCCAAGGACACCAGCTTCATCGCCATCATGGCCGTGGGCATGGCGGTCGTCATCATCGCGGGCGGCATCGACCTGTCCGTCGGCTCGATCTACGCCCTCGCCTCCGTGCTCGGCGCCCTCGTGCTGCACCATTTCGGGCCCGAGGGACCCGGGGCGGCCACGGCCCCGTGGCTCGGCGTGCTGCTGGGCGTCGGCGCGTGCCTCGGCACCGCCGCGCTGTGCGGCCTCGTCAACGGCGGGCTGATCGTCGCGCTCCGCGTGCACCCGTTCATCATCACGCTGGGCGCCATGGCGATCCTGCGCGGCCTCGCCTTCGTCATCACCCGGGGCCAGTCGGTCGGCGGTTTCCCGCCCGAATTCCGCGACTTGGTCCGGCGGGAGACCGGGGACGGGCTCAGCTACGTGCCGCTGCTGGTGATGCTGGCCGTGCTCGGGGCGGGTTGGGTTTTCCTCGCGCGCCTCGCCGCCGGCCGGCGGGTCTATGCCGTCGGCGGCAACGAGCTCGCCGCCCGCTTCAGCGGCATCCGCGTCGGGCGCGTCAAGCTGGGGGTCTACCTCCTTTCCGGCCTCGCCGCCGGCGTCGCCGCCCTGCTCTCCATCGGCTATTACGGCGCGGCCACCTCGGGCGACGGCCAGGGCTACGAGCTCAACGTCATCGCCGCCGCCGTCGTCGGCGGGGCCAGCCTCAGCGGCGGCCGCGGCTCGGCCCTCGGCGTCGTCCTCGGCGCCCTCATCATCCAGATGATCAGCAGCGGCATCGTCATCCTCGGCATCGACCAGAATTACAGCCAGATCATCATCGGCTCCGTCGTCATCGCCGCCGTGGTCCTCGACAACTTCAACACCTGGCTGGCCAGGCGCCGGCTCACGGCGGAGGCCGGCTGAACCTGGATCAAAATTTCACAGGAGGTAACAGAACCCACGGAGTTCAAACCATCCCGTCTCCTGCTTACCTCCGTTTCCTCCTGTAAAACCGCCTTGAATTCCATCCGTGCCAGTCGTTGCAAAAGCCATCCCCTCTTAATCCCATGAAAAAACTACCCATGCTCCTCGCCGTCACCCTCGCCGGCGCCGTGCTCGCCCACGCCGCGCCGCGCATCATCACCCTCGGCCTCATCGCCAAGTCCCAGGGCAACCCCGTCTTCCAAGCCGCCCGCGTCGGCGCCCTCGACGCCGCCCGGGAACTCAGCGCCAAGTACGGCCTCGACATCCGCATCGACTGGCGCACGCCCAACGAGGAGGACGCCCAGAAGCAGGCCGAGGCCATCGAGCAGCTCGTCCTCGCCGGCGCCGAGGGCATCTCCGTGAGCTGCTCCGACGCCAACAAGCTCACCGACGCCATCAACCGCGCCGTCGACAACGGCGTGCCGGTCGCGACCTTCGACTCCGACGCCCCCGCCTCCAAGCGCTTCGTCACCTATGGCATCGACGACGTCGAGTGCGGCCGGCAGACGATGGCCGAGCTGGCCAAGGTCATGCACGGCCGCGGTGTCATCGCCGTCCTCGCCGGCAACCCGAACGCCCCGAACCTGCAGCGGCGGGTGCAGGGCGTGAAGGAGGAGGCCGCAAAGTTCCCCGGCATCACGATCCGCGACGTCTATTACCACAAGGAGACCCCGCAGGACGCCGCCGCCAAGGTCGAGCAGGTCATGCAGGCCAACCCCGACATCACCGGCTGGGCCATGATCGGCGGCTGGCCGCTCTACACCGAGAACGCCATCAAGTGGCAGCCCGGCACGGTGCAATGCGTCGCCGTCGACGCCCTGCCCGCGCAGCTCGCCTACATCCGCAGCGGCCACGTGCCCGTGCTGCTCGGCCAGCAGTGCTACGAGTGGGGCCACCGCACCGTCGAGCTGCTCATCGACAAGATCGTGAACAAGAAAGACCCGCCCGCAGTCAAGGAGGTCAGCGCCCTGATCCCCGTCACCAAGGACAATGTCGACGCCTACGCGAAAAACTGGGCGAAATGGCTGCCGAATTGATCCGCGCATTGCGCGGATCAGGTTGAAAGTTGAAAGACTCAAGTTGAAAGCACGAACCCACCATCCCAACCGCTGCCCCGGCCCGGCCGGCGGCAGCCCAACGGTTCGTCTCTTTCAACCTTCAACCTTCACCTTTCAACCATTCCGCTGATGTCTTTCCTGACTTTCAGCGGAATCACCAAGCGCTTCCCGGGCGTGCTCGCGCTCGACGGGGTCGGCTTCGGCGTGGAGCGCGGCACCTGCCACGCCCTGATCGGCGAGAACGGCGCGGGCAAGAGCACGCTCGGCAAGATCCTCGCCGGCGTGCAGACGGCCGACAGCGGCGAGATCCGGCTGGACGGCCGCGTCATCCGCCCGGCCAGCCCGCTGGCCGCGCGCGGTCTCGGCATCGCGATGGTCCACCAGGAACTCGCGTTCTGCCCCAACCTCAGCGTGGCGGAAAACCTCTGCCTCGGCGACCTGCCGCGGCGCGCGGGCTTCGTGGACCGCGCCGAGCTGCTCGCCCGCGCCCACGCCATGCTCGCCACCATCGGCGCCGACCTCGACCCCGCCACCCTCATCGGCACGCTCTCCACCGGCCGCGAGCAGCTGGTGCAGATCGCCGCCGCCGTCGGCACCGGCGCCCGGGTCATCGTGATGGACGAGCCCTCGAGTTCGCTCTCCGCCGCCGAGACCGCCGAGCTCTTCCGGCTGGTGCGCGGGCTCAAGGCCCGCGGCATCACCCTCCTCTACGTGTCCCACCGGCTCGAGGAACTTTTCGCGCTGTGCGACCACATCACCGTGCTGCGCGACGGCCGGCACGTCGCCACCGAGAGCGTCGCCGCCACCGACCCGCAACGGGTCGTCACCCAGATGATCGGCCGCGAGCTGCTGCCCCGGACCCCGGCCCACCTGCGGCAGGAGCCCGGGCCCTCCCGGCTCCGCGTGCAAGGGCTTTCCTCCGGCCGGCTTTTCCACGACATCAGCCTCGAGGTCCGGGCCGGCGAGATCGTCGGCGTCGCCGGCATCGTCGGCGCCGGCCGCAGCGAGGTCGCGCAGGCGATCTTCGGCCTCGACCCGGCAGCCACCGGCCGCGTCACCGTGGGCGGTCGGCCGCTCCCGCCCGGCTCGATCGCCGCCGCGCTGGCCGCCGGCCTCGGCCTCGTGCCGGAGGACCGCAAGCGCCAGGGCCTCGTGCTCGGCCTCAACTGCCGCGAGAACACCGTCCTCGCCGCGCTGCCGGCGCTGACGCGCCTCGGCTGGGTGCGGCGCGCCGCCGAGCGGACGCTGGCCCGGCGGTTTGTCGACCGCCTGCGCGTGAAGACGCCCTCGCTGGACGCCCTCACGGCCGGGCTGAGCGGCGGCAACCAGCAGAAGATCGCCCTCGCCAAGTGGCTCGCCCGCTCCTGCGACGTGCTGATCATCGACGAGCCGACGCGCGGGGTCGACGTCGGCGCCAAGGCCGAGATCTACCAATTGCTCGACGAGCTCGCCTGCGAGGGCAAGGCGCTGCTGGTGATTTCATCCGAATTGCCCGAATTGATCGGTTTGTGCCGGCGCATCCTCGTCATGCGCGCGGGCCGGCTGGCCGGCGAGGTCGCCCGCGCCGATTTCAGCGAGGCCGCCCTGATGCGGCTGATGGCCGGCGTGGCGGCGTAGGTCGCCAGGTTCTAGTGGGCGGAGTCCCCTCAGGGCCGAACCCCACGCCTTACTTGACCGTGAGGTAAAACCGGTTGCTATGCTGGTTTTCCGCCATGCCGCCGCCGATCACCATGAGCCTCATCGCCGCCGCGGCCGGCTGCTCGAAGAACACCGTGTCCCTGGCCTTGCGCGGCGATCCGCAGATCCCCGCGACGACCCGCGAGGCCATCCGCAAGATCGCGGACCGGCTCGGCTACCGGCCCAACGCGGTCGTCTCGCACCTGATGGCGCAGTTGCGCTCGAGCCAGACGGCGCGCTTCCAGGCCAAGCTCGCCCTCGTCAACGCCCACCGCGACCCCAAGGCCTTCCGCACCCACGCCACGATCCCCGCCTATGTGCGCGGCTGCGCGCAGCGCGCGGCGCAACTCGGCTACGACTTCGATCATTTCTGGCTGCACGACCCGAAGCTGAAGGCGGAAAGCTGGATCCGGATCCTCCAGACGCGCGGCATCAAGGGCATCATCATCGTCGGCATGATGGATCAGAATCAACTCCCGCCCCACTTGCGCGCGGTCTGGGCCCAATTCCCCTGCGTGGTCACCGGCGTCCGCACCCGCGACCCCGCCCTCTCCTTCAGCTGCGTGGATCACCACGACCTCGTCCTCCAGGCCTTCGAGCGGGCCCTGGCCCTGGGCTATCGGCGCCCGGCGCTGGCCGTGGAGGAACGCCTCGACCGGCTGGTCGAGGGCCGTTTTTCCGGTGCCATGCTCGCCGCCCAGCAGGCCCTTCCCGCGAGCCGCCGCCTCCCGGCCTTCACCCAACTCGACCGGGCGCGCACCGAGCGCCACCTGTTTCACGACTGGTTCGACCGCCATGAGCCCGACGTGCTGCTTTCGCTCTACAACGTGGTGTTCCCCTGGCTCCGCGACCACGGCCTGCAAGTCCCGCGCGATGTCGGCGTCATCCAGCTCGAGTGGCGCGAGAGCCACACCGAGATCTCCGGCATGAACCAACACAACGACGCCGTCGGCGCGGCCGCCGTCGACATGGTCGTCGGCCAGATTCACCGCAATGAGACGGGCATCCCCGCCTTCCCGCGCGCCACGCTCATCGGCGCCAGCTGGGTCGACGGCCAGTCGGTGCGGCGGTCCGCCCGCCGCAAAACCGGCTCCGGCACCATCAGGGCTTCCTCGGCGCCGGCAGGTCCGCGCCATGCTGATGCAGCACCAGGCCGGTGACCCGGCCCGCGGCGTCGCGGACGAAGCTCAGCCGCGCCTCCACCACCTTGTAGAAGAACTCGTCCTTCGCGGACGCATACACCGGGAACCGGCCCTGCCCCGTCGCCTGGACGGCCAGCGCGCCGTCCGCCACCGTCACGCTCAGGGCGAACTGCGGCGTCAGCGGATATTCCCCGGCATATTCCCGCAGTGTCCCGGCGGGCAACGTCACCTCCACCGGGCGCGGAGGCGGCGGGAGCAACGCCCCGCGCGGGGCGCGCTGGTCGTGCCCGTTCTGGTGCAGCACGAGCGCGGTGACTTTCCCGTCCGCGCCGCGCTCGAAGGAGATTTCCGCTTCCACCCCGATGACGGCGAAGCGGTCCGGTGCGGCCGGCCGCAGGGCCAGCCGCGACTGGCTGGTGGCCTGGGCGAACAGCGCGCCGCCCGCCGCCGTGATCCGGATCGCGAAGGCCGGGGTGAGCGGATAATTGCCGCCATAGTCCGCGGCGTTGGCCACGGCCGTGCGCGGATGCGGCGGCTGGCCACCCAGCAGGGCGAAGCCGAGGGCTTCCGGACCCTTCTGTCCGTTGGCGAGGATGGCGATGCCGGCGCCGGTCTTGGGGCAAAATGCCACGAACGCCTGGCTGCCGGCGGTGGCGCCGTTGTGCCAGGCGATGGGCTGTGCCGCGTCGTCCGTGAGCATCCAGCCCAGGCCGATGTGGCCGCCGGTGTCGGCGTCTGCGCGCTGCGGCAGCAAGGTGGCCTCCAGCGACGCCCGCAACGGTGTGGTGCGGCCGTCGAGGCAGGCGGCGAGAAACACCGCCTGGTCGCGCGCCGAGCTGCGCAGGCCCCCGGCGGCAGCGCAGGCGAGAAAGGTCCAGTTCGGCACCCGCTTCCCGTTGGCATGACCCGGGGCGAGATCAACGGGCGGCGGCGAACCCGCGAGGCCGACCGTGGTCGCCGGGAGGCCGAGCGGCGCCAGCACGTGTTCGCGCAACGCGTCGGCGTAGCTCGTATCCCACGCGGCCGCGAGGGCCTCGCCGAGCACTGACACGCCAAAGTTCGAATAGGTCACCGCACGCCCCGGGACGGCACCCGGTCCGTGCAGCCGGAGTCCCGCGACCAGCGCGGCGCGGTCGTAGGCGGCGTAAGGATCGGGGTTCGCATCGGGGTTGGGCCCGATGTTCGCCGGCAGCCGCGGCAGACCCGAAGTGTGCGTGGTGAGCGCCAGCAGCGTGATCTTCGCCAGCGCGGCCTGCGCCGGATCGTCCGGCGGCAGCAGGTATTTCGCCGCGGGATCATTGCGGCTGACCCGGCCGAGCCGCTCGCTCTCCGTGAGCAGCAGCGCGGTGAAGACCTTCGTCACCGATCCGAGCTCGAACTGCGTGTCCGGCGTGATCGGGCGCGGGTCCGCGGCGTCGAACTGCCCCACCTGGAAGAAGGCCGCGCCGTCCGCATCGACCCATGCCACCGCCGCGCCGCCCGGCTCGCCCTGGATCCAGGCATCGAGGCGGGCCTGGAGGTCGGCGGGCGGCTTGGCGAAGGCAGAGGGAATCATCATGAGGCACAACAGGGATGGAATGAAGGTTTTCATCTCAACGGGAGGACGCAGCGTGATCGGTTGCGGGGGCAAGGACGTCGCGGTGCAGCTGCTCGAGCTCGGCGAGCCGCGGCTCGATCCGTTGCCGGACGGCGCGGCGGTTGAGCGCCCAGATGCCCCAGAAGAAGAGGGGCAACACGATGACAATATAGATGACGATCCCGGCCGCGGGCGCCGGATGCTCTCCCAGCCGGGAGAAAAAGTCCGGCGGGGCGCGGCGGACCAGGATCCGCCCCAGCGTGGCAAGGAGGATGACGATGGCGCCGGCGCACGGGGCCAGGTACCACGACCAGACGTGGAGCAATAGCCGGCGCTGGTGGTGCAGTTCGGCGATCTCGGCCTCGAGCCTCACGAGCAAAGGCGCATCGGGGCCGAGCCGGTGGCGCCGGGTCCGGAGGCGTTCCCGGACAAAGCAGCCGCTCACCCCCAGGATCAGGAGGATGGCCAGGGCGATCGGCCAGCCCTCCCGGCCGAGGTGCCACCACACGCAGGCGAACACCGCCGCCACGAGCAGACCGGCCGCCGTCTCGGCCAGGTCGCGGACCAGGAGCGTGACGGCGAGCTTCCGGCGCCTGGTCTCGAAGGTTTGGCGGAGCGCGGCGAGGTCGGCCGGCGCGCCGGCCGGCAGTCCCTGGCTCTGCCAGGCGGATGCATAATCATTCCAGTTCATCGGTCACTCCTTTCATGAGTCGGGCGAGGCGCTGGCGCGCCCGCGTCAGCGCCACACCCACTTGGTTTTCGTTCAGGCCGGTGATGTCGGCGATCTCGCGGTAGGCCAGTCCGTCGAGCGACAGCAGCACCAGCGCCCGGTCGAAGTCCGGCAGCGACTGGATGGCCGCGTAAAGTTTCTCCAGCAATTCCCGGTCGCCGGCCTGGTCGGCCGGGGACGCCGTCGGGGCGGCGCAGCGCGCGACATCCGCCGCCGGGTCGAAATGCTGCGCGCGGCGCGCGGTGCCGCGGCGCCAGGTCAGGGCGGTGTTGAGGCAGACCCGGTAGATCCAGGTGGAGGGCTTGGCCTGCCCGGCAAAGGACGAAAGGGAGGTCCACAGCTGCAGCAGCAGTTCCTGCTCCAGGTCGGCCGCATCCGCCGGGGCGGCGGCGAAGGAACGGGTCACCTTCACGACGATGCCGCGATGGTCCTCCAGCCAGGACCGGAACAGTGACGCAGGATCGGCGGTGGGGCTCATCTACCTGATTAGTCGCCGCCAGGCGGAAAGCCTTACAAGGTTTCGGTGGTGGGGCCGTGGCATTCTGCCCGGCCGGCGCCGGCGCCCGGCGGCGGCCCACCCGCCGGGTCTCAAGGGAACAGCGCCCGCAGGGCCTTGGCGGTCGGCGCGGTTTTCGCCGGGGCCAGCACCCAGGTCTCGCGCAGGCCGAGGGACTGGCCGGGCTTGAGGGTGACGGCCGGCCCCATGGTCTCCATCTCGACCATGAAATTCTTCGGGCCGACATAGAGCGCGAGGTTGGTGCCGAGCGGATAGCTCGCGTCGGGCTGGTAGGCGGACTGGATGGCGAACACCAGCCGGCGCGCCGGATCGTGGAGGGCCATGATGCCCGCGTCGGCCTTGAGCATGCGCTTGTTCTCGCGGCCGGAAGGTGCCAGCATCATCGCGTCGTCGGTGAAGCCGAACTGCGGGTCGTCGAAGCCCTTGCCCCCGTGTCCGCCGCCCCAGATGCGGAAGGTCACCACCGTCGCGTAATCCCAGGCGGAGCCGTCGCCGAGCGGCACGGTGTAGGTCGCGCCCTTGGCCGGCACGGTGCAAGTCAGGGCCCAGAGCCCGCCGCTCCAGAGCATGTCGCTCTCGTTGCGCACGAAGTGATCGAGGGCCACGCGGTCCGGGGCGAGCACGGTCACACGGAAGCCGCGCCGGGTGCGATGAACAGGATCCACCGCCGCGGTCAGGGTGAAGCCGTCGGCATGCAGGTCCAGGTGGCAGGGCTGGTTGTCGGCGGCGTACGTTTCCTCCGCCTCGTCGGCGCCGGGGCGCGCGACCCAGAGGCGGTGGCCGCCCATCAGGTCCCATTCGCCGCGCCGGTATTTGCCCGGCGACCACAGGAGGAGGTTGTCCTCGCCCGGCCGGCCGACGAAGGCCACGCGTGGCCCCATGGCGGTGAGCGCGACCAGCCGGAGGGACGGGGTGAGCAGCTCGACGGCCTCGAAGCCTTGGAATTTGATGCGGGAGACGGGGGGGCCTGATTTCATGGGGCAAAGGGCGGAATGATTACGGCCCCGGCCCGGCCATGCAAATAGGTATTGCGCAGCTTATAAAGACCGCCCCGGCCGCGACCCGGGAAGCGGCGCGAGAAACCCGTTGACAGCCGTGGCCCGGATGAGCACTTATGCCCTCTCCCTTGATGCAGGGTGGAGCAGCCTGGTAGCTCGTCAGGCTCATAACCTGAAGGTCGTTGGTTCAAATCCAACCCCTGCACCCAATTTAGATAGCCCTTAAAGCCAATGCTTTAAGGGCTTTTTTCTTTATTGGATTGTCGAATGACGGGATCGGCCAACTGTCCAAATAGTGTCCCTTTGGGGGTGCTAAAAAACGCCATGCCGCTAAAAATCAAACCGCCCCAGAAGATCGACGCGCAGGGCCGCGTCATCAAAAACCCTCGCATCCGCGCGCACCGCTGGCGGATCAACATTCCCGCCTCCATCACGTGCCGCCGGAAGGAGCGGAAGTTCTTCGAGTCCGAAGCCGCGGCGAAGGACTACACGGTAGGCCTCCTCGCCGCCCGTCAGGAAGTCGGCCAGGACATGGTAAAAAAGCTCCGAGCCAAGGGCATGAGCGTCACCGAGGCCCTGGAGTATGCGATTCTGCATGCCCCCGTCGCCGGCAAGCCCGTTTCGCTCAAGCAGGCGTGCGCGGACTACATCACCATGCGCGAGGACCTCAACAGCAAGACGCGCTACATCGCCAACCTGGAAAGCCAGTTCAAGGCGATCCAGGAGGACCTCGGCCCGGCCACGATGATCGACGCCATCTCCAAGGCGAAGCTGGAGGAATTTATCCTCGGCATGACGGGGAAGGACGGCGATACGCCGGCGTCACCGAAGAGCCGGATCAATTATATCATCACCCTGAGCGCCCTGTTCAACTTTGCCGTGGAGCAAGGCTGGCGCGGGGAGAATCCCGCCGCGAAGTTGAAACGCCCCAAGCTGGATGAAGTGGAGATTCCCATCTTGTCTCCTGAGGATGCGCAAAAGCTCCTGACCGAGGCTCGCAAGCCGGAGTATGCGGATATTTTTCCAGCCGTGCTCGTGCAGGTCTTCGCGGGGCCGCGGCGCTCGGAGATTCCGCACATCACCTGGGCGCTGTTCAAGGACCGCTACCTGCGACTCGACAAAACCAAGATCCGCAAAAAACGCGCCGTTGAACTATCCGACAACCTCCTCGCGTGGCTTGCGCCTTTCCGTTCGCGGACCGGTCGGATCTTTGCGCCCGAGGGGGTGGAATTCAATCCGAAGGACACTCGCAATCTCGAGGACAGTTACACTTACCGCTTGGCCGAGGTCGCCGAGGCGGCGAAAGTCGCCCTGCCGAAGAATGTGCTTCGTCACACTGCAATAACCTATCGCGATGCCTTTACCGGTGACCTGACCGGCACGGCGGCGTGGGCAGGAAACACCCCTATCGTGATCGAAGAAAATTACCGCGGGGCCGCGACCAGGGACGACGCCCTCAAGGTCTACGCGATCATGCCGTAGCGCGCCGACGCCGGAGAACAGCAGGCGACACGGTGCAGGTGGTGAGATTATGCGGCCGGCAGGCGCTCGGCCTTGCGCTGGGCCAATTCCTTGACCTCGCTGGGAAGCAGCGGAGGAAGCTCACCTTGCTCCATCCGGGCTTGGACCGCCAAGACGCGGGAAACCGGATAGAGCGCATCGCGCGAAGGAGCCAGCGGCCGAAGCCATTGGTGGAACCGGAGCCGCTGAAAGAGCCTCGAGGAACCGATCGCCTCGACCGTCTCTATAGTGGAGAGGTTGAGCTTGCGCACTGCGCCACCACCGACGCCGACGCTCGTCCACGACCCCGGCGCCGCGATCCCGCTCCCCACCGATGCGGTGGAGGCCGAGTGCGCTTGCGACGACTGGAGGTGACCGGGCGAGCTGTCGACACGACTGCCACCGGCGCTGTTCATCGCGCTGTCATGGCGCGCCGGCAGGCCCGAATTGCGGTGAATTCGGAAAGGCCTACCGGTGACTGTGGGGTGCTGCGCCACACCCCAACGCAAGTATCCTAGGGCAGAATCTGCCATCGTATCTTTGCAGAATTCTTCCCGATTTTGCACGGAAGCGGCCAGGAACAGGGTGCTTACGTCGCCAGCGACCCGATTTGTATCGGGCCGGTCAGAAACATTAGGACCAGTCACACATTTTTCTGGCTGTAGCTAGCGCCGCCAGAACTCCGCCAGTGACCTACAGATCGAATCCCGGCGTTGCCTTGACGTGCTTAAGGATGGCCTCAGCCGCCACTTCCTTTTCGGCATCTTGACGGGCATTTTGAGAACGTAGGAATTCCGATACTCCCGACGCAGCCAAAGCCTGTTTTGCCTCCGATTCTGCTGCCTGCGCTCTCGACTCTTTGGTTGGTGCAATGGCCTCCGTGATCGTTCGGAAGTAAAGGTCGACCTCGAAAACATCCTCTTCGGTCGTCGACCCCTGAAACGCCCGCAGGGTGGCCATGATTTTTCGGTTCAGGTCCTCAAAGGCATTGATCGCCTTCTCGGTCTGACAGCGCGCCAAATGTTCATGTGGCATACTGAGCCTTTTCGGTCAGCACCTTCGTCGGGTCCGCCAGGGTGCCAACCTTACGCTTGTCATCGAACCCTATCGGCTGCCCGGAACGCATCGAAGCAACCCCCACGTGCTGTGCTCGGAGGTTGAGGATCGCATCGTCCACCATGGCAGACACCCGCCCGAAATCGGGCTGCAAATCGTAGCAAGGCTGCACGGCTCGGAAGAAGTCCACGAGAAAATCGGGAGCAGACGGAGGGGTAGGCGCCTCCACCGGTTCGGGGGCAGGGACAGTCTCACCCAGGGCAAGCACAGGCGCCTCGACAGGGGCAGGGACCGGGAGCACCTTGGGTGACGCAGGGACCGGAAGGGTGGGCATCAGGAGCTCGGTGAAATGGAGGGCAACCCGCAAGAATTCCTCCAAGGTCAGGCCATAGCGAACGGTTAGCACCTTGAGGTCCTGGGCGGTTGTCTTGGCAACTGGGACGGGGCAATTCATGGTCGTGTAGCTTAGACGGAACCGTTCCCAGCAACGGCTTCCCGGTTGGCTATTTCCAAGGCAAGCGTATTGTAGTCGGCTACCTCCAAGGTCAGGTCCTGCACGACGAACTGCATGCCCTTGGCCAGGAGGGCGACGCTGT
>Ga0265319_1000384_pt1 | contig 31990 bp, 27 predicted proteins | sample 4824metaG_FD_192443 | JGI IMG/M metagenome (GOLD analysis project Ga0265319, IMG submission 192443) | Rhizosphere microbial communities from Carex aquatilis grown in University of Washington, Seatle, WA, United States - 4-8-24 metaG | ecosystem: Host-associated > Plants > Roots > Rhizosphere >...
GTTTGGTTAACCTAACCGGTCACCCTCGCGCCCCCGAGGCGGGGTTCGCGAGGGTGACCGGGCCGGTGACCTGGACAGCGGGCCCAGGCACCGGCCCTTCACTCGCCGGGCTCTTGCGTGTCCTGCGGCTCCGTGTCGGCCGGGGTTTCCGCCGGCGTGTCCGTGACGGGCTCGTCCGCGGCCAGGATCAGGTAGAGCGACTTGCGCGCCTGCGCGAGCACGGCCCGCGCCTGGGCGACCTGCTCCGCGGAGCCCGCCCGCCGTACCTCCATGACCGCCATCATGACCTGGCGGATCAGGTTCCTGAACTCGATGGCGTCGTCGTCGGTCATCCCGGCGGCGGCGTCCCAGGAGGAACGGAGCTCATCCGCGTGAGCCTCGACGTAGCCGCGGCCCTTGTCGGTGAGCGTGTAGACGCGCCGGCGGCCGGTGCCCTGCGGCGCGATCAGGCCCTCGTCCTCGAGTAGCTGCAGCGCCGGGTACACCGACCCCGCACTTGGCCGCCACGCGCCGTCCGTGCGCGCCGGGATCTCCTGGATCAGCTGGTAGCCGTTCCACGCCCGGCCCTCTTCCTCGGCGAACAGGTCGAGGATGGCCGCGCGGACGTCGCCCTTGCGTGCTCGCGTGCCCCGGCCGAAACCGTGGCGCCCGAACGGGTGGTCACCCGGGCCGAAGGGCCCGCCGGGAGGACCGAACGGGGGGATGCCCCCGCCATCCCGGCCCCAGCCGCGGCCGCCCGGGCCGCCGGGACGTCCCGGCCCGCCGGGACCCCAGCCTGGACCGCCACGCTCCCCGCGGAACTCGCCGCGCGGGCCGCGCTCGCCGCGTTCTCCGCCGGACCTGCCCGAGCCTCGCCCGGACCGCGGTCCCCACTCGGGGCCGCCCGGCCGGGGCGACGGACCCCAGCCTTCGTCTCGCATACCGCGTCGGTGCTCTTCTCGCATGACGCGTCACCTCTTTCAATGATCTTTGATCGTCTTTGACATCTCAACGATATATCGCTGAGGATCGTTACGCAAGTCCGCGGACAAAAAAGAAGAAGAACCGCTCACGAGACAGTGAGCGGTTCTCGGGTGACGACTTCGCCATGAGCCTGGTGGCCGTCAGCACCGGCTCCGACACCGGGTTCGGTGGGCGCTGGCCGCGCTTCGACCACCGGAAGTTTGCCGGGCGGCACGCAGTATTACCCCGTGGCCGAAGAGAATGATAGAAGTCCCTGTGACTACTTCCGTGAACTCCCATTCCAACGTCGCCGGCTCCCCGCGCGCCGCGGACTCGGGTACGTGGCGGCTCGGCGACCGCACGGTGCACCGCCTTGGCTTCGGCGCGATGCGCTTGACCGGCACCATGGCCTTCCACGGCGGGGTACCGCGTGACCGCGACGCCTCGATCGCGGTCGTGCGCCGCGCCATCGAGCTCGGCGTGAACCACGTAGACACCGCCGCGTTCTATTTCTCGTCGCTGCGCTCGGCCAACGAGATCATCAACGCCGCGCTCACGCCGTTCGGCGACGAGGTGCTGGTCGCCACGAAGGTCGGTCCGCGCCGGGACCGCAGCGGGGCTTGGTCCGACGCAGCGCGACCGGAGCAGCTGCGCGGCGACGTCGAGGAGAACCTGCGGCAGCTCGGCCGGGACCACCTGGACTTGGTGTACTTGCGCAACATGCGGTGGGAGTCGATCGCCGAGCACTTCGGCGCCCTGGCCAAGCTGCGGGAGGCCGGGCTGATCCGGCACCTCGGGATCTCGGATGTGACGTCGACGCAACTGGCCGAGGCACGGGCGATCGCGCCGGTGGCGGCCGTGCAGAACCGGTTCGGCCTGGGGCACCGCCGCGCCACCGAGGTACTGCGCGAATGTGGGCAGGCGGGGATCGCGTTCGTGCCCTTCTCCGCGATCGCCGGGGCCCGGGCATCAGGGGCCGCGCTGGATCCGACGATCTCGGAGGAGGGCAACGAGCTGCTGACGGTGGCCAGGGCCCACGGGGCGGCACCTGAGCAGATCCGGCTGGCATGGACCCTCGCTCAGGGAGCACACGTCCTCGCCATCCCGGGGACCGGCGATCCGGCACACCTGGAGGCGAACGTCGCGGCGGGGGCCATCCGACTCACGCGGGACGACCTGACAGTGCTGGAGCCGGCGGCCTGACGCGCAACCGGGCTCCTCGCCGCGGCTGGCAAGCTTCCAGACGACGGCGCCCGCCTGATCCAGCCAGCGAACTCATCCAGGGGCAGCAATCCGCAGCACTACAGCCAGTCAATCCACGGCGATCTGGCTCAACGACAAACCCGGACCACCGGTGCACCGCCCGCTCATCGCCTACGACCACTGACAACCCCTCGGAGTCAATCGTCTAGCGCACCGGGAGGTCGTAGACGCGGCGGACGCTTGAGCCGACCCGGGCGATGTCAGTGCCGTAGACGTGCATGGAGACCGCGACCGAGTCGCCGATGTTCCGCACCAGGTGGACGTCGCCGGGGGGCGCGAAGCCGCTCACCGTGCCGGCCGGGTTGGCGTTGCGGGCGACCACCTCGAGATGGTCACCGCGGATCGCGTAGACCTCCTCGTACTCCGTGCCCTGCAGGACGGCGGTACAGCACCAGGACAGGTGGTCGTGCACCGGGGTCGCCTGGCCGGGCAGCCAGACCATGACCACGATGGAGAACGACCCGTCGGGCTCGTCGTGCACCAGGTGCGTCTGGTAGCCGCTCGGGTCGCCGGCGAGCTGCGCTCTGCTCAGCAGGCCGCGGCTCAGCAGGCCGGGCCCGGGCAACTGGCCGCGGAGGGCGGCGACCACGCGATCCGCGGTCTGCTGCCACGAGCCCCCGGAGCGGACCGCGCGGCGGACAGCGGCGGACAGCGGCCCTGGGCAGGTGCCGGTGACGGTTGGCAGTTCGGCGACTGAGCTGGTCATGGCTGACACCTCCTGAGCGGTTTCCCTCGTTTCACGGTAACCACAGATAGTCATAAGCACTAATGCCAGTATCACCGGATTTCATAGACCAGGCCTATGGAAGCCTGGGGAGTCGCTCCGAGGCGGACGATCGCTCAGCCGCGAGGGCGCGAGGCCGCGAGGCCGCGAGGCCGCGGCGGCCAGCCTGGCGAGGTGCCCCGTGGCTTAGGCTGCGGCGACGGTGATGACGGGCCGGGGCCGGTGGTCGCGGGCCGGGGCCAACCATGAGGCTGGGCCGGTGACGGGCGCAAGCATTCCCTTACACGATGCAATTCCGCGCCCGGTGGTGCCAGCCACCGGCAGTAACGGGAACTCCACGTCGCACAGCTCTTAACAAAACAACAAATAAGCTCGACATTCATCTCCGGCAATCTTCTGGGTAACATTTCACCGACTATTGACATCCCGTACGGCTGGCAATACTGATTTCCTCTAGAGTTCTCGCTATTGTGTGAGCGCGAAAGAGGGGGGCGTCATGTCTCAGGGGCAAGATTGGATCGGGCCGGCCGACACACCGTCAGGCCAGCAGCCGCAGTCCGGCCAGCAGTACCAGCAGCCGCAGTCCGGCCAGCAGTACCAGCAGCCGCAGTCCGGCCAGCAGTACCAGCAGCCGCAGTTCGGCCAGCCGTACGAGTCACCGCAGTTCGGCCAGCCGTACCAGCAGCCGCAGGGGCAGCCCGGTTACCCGGTTGCCCCGTACCAGCAGCCCTACCCGCAGGGCTATCCGGCGGGCGGCCCGCAAGTGGTGCCGAAGAACCCGGGCATAGCGCTGCTGATCTCCTTTTTCCTTCCTGGAGTGGGTTCTCTGTACGCAGGCAAGGTCACCACTGGTGTCATTATTATCGCCTGCTACATCATCTCCTGGATTCTCACCATCGTCATCATCGGCTTCCTTGGGGTATTCGGCTTCTGGGTCTGGGGCATGATCGACGCTTACCAGGGGGCCCAGGCGTGGAACAGGCAACACGGCCTGGTTTCTTAGCCTCCTGTTATTCGATTTCGCCGCCAGAAACCGAATAACACGGACTGCCCCGCGGTGACGGCGGCGCGCGGCCGGCCGGGCACGCTGTTAGTCGGCCAGGCCCGAGTAGGCGATGACGCCGCGCCGCATCGCGGCGATGGCGGCGCGGGCCGTCGCCGCCACGTCCCGGTCCTTGGGCGCGCCCTGTCCGGCCGGCCGCCCGTGGCCCGGCGCCCGGTCGCCCGCGTCCTCGTCGCCTGGCTCCGGGCCGCCTGGCTCCGGGCCGCCTGGCTCCGGGTCAGGCCTGGTGCCGCCGGCGCGAGCGGCGTCTCGCCGGGAAGGGGCGTCCGGACGGGAGGCGACCGCGACCTGGTCGAGCAGGTCGATGAGCTGCTTCATGGAACGGACGAAGTCGCCGGGGGTGAGGCCGGGTACCGAGTCGAGTACGTCCTCGAGCTTCGCACCGCGGGCCCAGCGGTAGGCCGCCCAGACGAAGCCGGGGTCGGGCTCGCGGAGGAACGAAAGGCCGTGCCGCTGCTCCAGGTGGTCGAGCTCGCCCCAGGTCCGCGCCATGGCGGTGAGCACGTCACGGACGGGGCCCTGCGGCAGCCTCGCGGGCCCGGCGTCCTCGACCTGCCTGCGTGACTCGAACGACAGCATGGACACGCACGCGGCCAGCTCGGCCGGGTTCAGGCCGTCCCACAGGCCGCGGCGCAGGCACTCCGCGGCCAGCAGGTCGAGCTCGGCGTACAGCCGGGTGAGCCGCTGTCCCGCCGGGGTGACTTTGTCGCCGTCCAGGTAGCTGAGCTCGTCGAGCACGGTGCAGACCCGGTCGAAGGTCCGTGCGATCACGTGCTGGCGCCCGGCCACCTGGCGCTCGAGGTCATCGACCTCCTTCTGCTGCCGGAAGTAGCGCTCGGCGTACCTGGCGTGCTGCTCACGGTCGGGGCACTGATGGCACGGGTGACGGCGCAGCCTGCGGCGCAGCTCGGCGATGTCGCCCTGGGCGGCGCGCTCGTCGTCGTCCGGCTCCGCGCCACCACCACGCCGGCCGCCGCGGCCGTCCCGGCCGCCATCCCGCCCGTCGCGGTCCTCCTCATTGCCGTCCTCGTCGGCATAACGGGAGCGGCCGCTTCCGACCGCGAGGTCGTCTTCGTCGTCGGCGGAGCCACGCCCTCGTTCTGGATCCTCGTCGGCGGTACCCGAGCGGCGGCGGCGTTGGGCTGCGTCCGCGCCGCGGCCCTCGACCTTGCTGCGCATCGCGGAGACCAGGTCCCTGCGGTGCTTGGGCGACCGCTCGCTGAACGCCGGGGGGACGCGGACCCGGTCGACGGGGCTGGCCGGCACCGGGAAGTCGGCCGCGGACAGCTGCTTGAGCTGGCCGTGCACGGTCAGCACCAGGGGGCCGTCGGCGCGGTTGGGCGAGAACTCGGCGCCGGCCGGCGGCGGGTTGAGCACCACCGCCAGGCCGGCCCGGCGGCCGGACGGTACGTGGATGATGTCCCCGCGGCGCAGCGTGGCGAGCACCCGCCTGGCCTCGGCCCGCTGCGCGGACGCCCGGCTGCGCGACGCGCCCCGCTCGGTGTCGGTCAGCCGGCGGCGCATGGCGGCGTACTCCAAGAAGTCGCCGCGGTCGCAGCTGACCTGCCGGGCCAGGTCGGCGGCCTGCTCCTTGAGCCGGCGCAGCCGCCGCGCTACGCCGACGACGCCCCGGTCGGCCTGGAACTGGGCGAAGCTCGACTCGAGCAGCGCGGCCGCCCGCGTCCGGCCGACCTGGGCGGTGAGGTTGACCGCCATGTTGTAGGACGGGCGGAAGGAGGAGTTGAGCGGGTAGGTACGGGTGCCCGCCAGGCCGGCCACCGAGCCCGGGTCGAGGCCGGGCTGCCACAGCACGACCGCGTGGCCCTCGACGTCGATGCCGCGGCGTCCCGCTCGGCCGGTGAGCTGGGTGTACTCGCCGGGGGTGAGCGCGACGTGGGCCTCGCCGTTCCACTTGTCGAGCTTCTCGAGCACCACGGTCCGGGCGGGCATGTTGATGCCGAGGGCGAGGGTCTCGGTGGCGAACACCGCCCTGACCAAGCCCGCGGTGAACAGCTCCTCGACGACCTCCTTGAACACCGGCAGCATCCCGGCGTGATGGGCGGCGATGCCCCGGCGCAGCGCGAGCACCCAGTCGTGGTAGCCGAGCACGATCAGGTCCTCGTCCGGGAGGTCGGCGGTGCGCCTGGCCGCGACGTCCTCGATGATCCGCGCTTCGTCGGGCGTGGTCAGCCGCAGGCCCGCGGACAGGCACTGCTGCACGGCGGCGTCACAGCCGGCCCGGCTGAAGATGAAGGTGATCGCGGGCAGCAGGCCTTCCGCGTCAAGCCGGTCGATGATCTCAGGGCGGTACGGCGGCTGGGTGCGCCGGGGCCGGTGGCCGCCGCGGTGCGGCCTGGAGTTTGGCTCGCGGACCGACTCGCGGTGCGCCATCCGGATCAGGTCGGGGTTGACCTCGTGCTGGTCGTCGTCGGTGAACAGGTCGTACATCCGCCGCCCGGCGAGCATGTGCTGCCACAGCGGGACCGGGCGGTGCTCGTCGACGATGACCTCGGTGCCGCCGCGCACCTGGCCGAGCCACTCGCCGAACTCCTCCGCGTTGCTGACCGTCGCGGAGAGCGCGGCGACGCGCACCGACTCGGGCAGGTGGATGATTACCTCTTCCCAGACGGCGCCGCGCGAACGGTCGGCGAGGTAGTGCACCTCGTCGAGCACGACGTAGCCGAGGTCCTTCAGCGTGCGCGAGCCGGCGTAGAGCATGTTGCGCAGCACCTCGGTGGTCATCACGACCACGGGGGCGTCGCCGTTGACCGCGTTGTCCCCGGTGAGCAGGCCGACCGCGACCGCGCCGTACCGCCGGACCAGGTCGTTGTACTTCTGGTTGCTCAGCGCCTTGATGGGCGTGGTGTAGAAGCACTTCTTGCCCTGAGTGAGCGCGAGGTGCACCGCGTACTCGCCGACCACGGTCTTGCCTGATCCGGTGGGTGCCGCGACCAGCACCCCGTCCCCGCTGGTGAGCGCGGCGCAGGCGGCAACCTGGAACGGGTCGAAGTCGAAGTCGTAGAGCTCACGGAAAGACGTGAACTCGGGGGCGGCCTGCCGTTCCTTGAACTTCGCGTACCTGTCGGCTGGGCTCACCGCCGGTGTGCTCATGGGACCAAGCCTAGGTGACTTTGCCTACACCCGGTACGCGTGAGGCTTCCGGCGCTAGTTGGCGGAGTCCGCGTCCACCGGCTCGGGCTCCTCGACCGGCTCGGGCTCATCGATCGGGGCCAGCTCGTCGTCGGCCAGGCCCGCGTACAGGTCGGGGTGGTTGCGGGCGTAGCGCTTGTCGTTGAGGTACATGAGGACCTCGGCCACCTCGACGAGCACCACCACGGTCCCACCGAGCAGGAGCATGGTGAGCGGGTCGGGGCTCGGCGACGCGATGCCGGCGAACACGAAGACCAGGAAGATGATGAGCCGGCGCCACTTCTTGAAGCGCTCGTGGGTGACGACCCGGACCAGGTTCAGCATCACGAGGAACAGCGGCACCTCGAAGCAGAGCCCGAAGCCCACGATCATCGCGATCCAGTAGCCGAGGTAGGAGTCGGCGGTGAAGAACGCCGTTAGCCCGCTCGACATCGACAGGAAGAAGTTGAGCCCGCGGCTCATCGCCAGGTAGGCGAAGTAGACCCCGAGGCCGAACAGCGGGACCGAGGTGCCGAGGAACAGGTAGGTCCAGCGCCTTTCCCTGGCGTACAGTCCGGGAGCGACGAAGGCCCAGAGCTGGTACAGCCAGATCGGGCTGGTGACGATCACGCCGCCGATGATGGCGACCTTCATGTGCAGGTAGAAGCCATCCATCACGCCGCTGTAGAAGAGCGAGTGCCCCAGGGTGTCTTTCTTGCAGTACCCGACGGCCTGGCAGTAGGGCCGCTGCATGAAGGCCCAGATCCGGTCGTAGAACGCCCAGCACGCGGCCGCGCCCACGAGGACGGCCAACGCGATCTTGACCACCCGGTTCCGCAGCTCGCGCAGGTGATCGAACAGGGGCATGCGCCCCTCCGGGTTCTGCCGCCGCTTGGCGCGCGCGTAGCGCTCACCCAGGATGCGGGCACCCCTGATGGCGGAGGGCTTGTCGGCCATGGTCGCGTGTTCCCCGGAAGGTTCGGCGTTTCGGTTCGGCGGCGGCGGCCCTACTTGGCCTGCGCGCTGTCCGACGTGTCCACGGACCGCTGCAGGTCGGCAAGTTGCTTGCTCAGCGCGTCAATCTGCGCCTGGGCGTCCGGAGCGGCGGGCGCGGCCGGGGCCTGGAGCTGTGCCGCGGGCACCTGGACCTGGTTCGCCTGGTAGGGCGCGCTCGTGTCGAGGTCGTCGTCGTCGTGGAGGCTGGAGACCTCCTTCTTGAGTATCCGCATCGACTTACCAAGCTCACGGGCGGCCACAGGCAGCTTGCGCGCCCCGAACAGCACGATGATCAGGATCGCGATGATCGCGATCTTCCACGGGCTGTCGAACAGGTCACCAATCATTTGCGTCCTTAGAGTTCACGGCTCGTCTCTTAGCTGAGTCTACACGGCGTTACATCAACGACCAGTGGTCACTCAGGACAGTAACGATCGTACCCGCCGCCGCCGGCAGCCCGGCCGTGACGCGGTAACGGAGTGTCGCGCGCGTTTACCTGCGGACGCCCGTACCAGTATGTAATCATCATGTCACTGTTTGCTGTCGGCGCGGTAAGAGGGGCCGACCAGTCAAGCGATCGAGCCAACGAGAGGACTGAGCCAGGTCATGGTGGCCCCGGTCGTTCCAGCCGATCCCGCGGAGGCGCCTCCCGGTACGGGCATGAACTACGCCCGCCTCTACGATTACCGGTTCCGCGACGTCGACCAGGCGGGCAGGCAGGCCGTCTGGCGCGAGATAGCGCAGTACGTGCACGCCAAGATGGACGAGCCGAAGTGCGTTCTCGACCCGGCGGCGGGCCGCGGCGAGTTCATCACGGCGGTCCCCGCCGTCGAGCGCTGGGGCGTCGACCTGGTCCGGCAGGCCGACATCGAGGCCAGCGGCGCACGGATGATCACCGCGGACATCAGGGATGCCGAGCTGCCCGACGGCTTCTTCGACGGCGTGTTCCTGTCGAACTTCCTTGAGCACCTGCCCAGCCAGGACACGGTGGCGGCGGTGCTCGGCAAGCTGCGCGGCGCGATGTCACCCGGCGGTCGTATCGCGGTGATCGGGCCGAACTTCCGGTACTGCCACCGCGAGTACTTCGACTGCGCCGACCACACCGTGATCCTCACCCACGTGTCGATGGCCGAGCACCTGCACGCGGCCGGATTCGCGGTCGAGCTGGCGGTGCCGCGGTTCCTGCCGTACTCCTTCCGCGGCCTGCTGCCCCCGTCACCCCGGCTGACCAGGGCCTACCTGCGCACGCCGCCACTGTGGCGGCTGCTTGGCAAGCAGTTCTTCCTCGTCGCCCGCAAGTAACGCCGCCCGCAGTTAACCAGGCCGGCCGCGCTGGCCGGGCCCAGGTCATTCGGGCCAGGCCTCATTCGGGCCGGGCATCATTCGTACAGGGCCTCATTCGGGCCGGGCCTCATTCGTACAGGGCCAGGGCCGCCGCCGCCGCGGCGCGGACTTCGTCCGCGAGCCCGGCGGGCGACAGCACCCGGGCGTCCTCGCCGAGACGCAGCGCATGGCGGCGTACCCCGGTCGTGTCCGGGGTACGCAGCGCGATGCGCAGCCACCCGTCGGCCATTTCCGTAAGCGAATCGCACCGGTAGTACTCGGCCACCCAGCGCCCGGCCGGGGCGAGCTCGAGCTCGATGAGCACGTCCGACGGTGACGCGGTGAACAGCCCGGCGTCCACGTCCACCGGCTCCGCGGTCTCCGGCACCTCGGCCGGCACGTCGAGCACTTCGACCGACAGCACGCGGTCGAGCCGGAACAGCCGGACGCCCTCGGCGCGGCGGCACCAGCCCTCCAGGTAGGTCCGGCCCTCCACGACGAGCAGCCGCATCGGGTCCACGTCCCGCTCGGTCTCCTCGTCCCGGCCAGGCTTGTAGTGGCGCAGGTGCACCCGCTTGCCCGCGGCCAGGGCCGCGTTCAGCGTGGCGACCAGGCCGCGCGCGTTCGGGTGCTCGATCTGCACGGCCACCTGGGCGCTCGCCGCCCCGGCCGCGCCGGCCGCGTCCTCGATCTTCGCGATCAGCCGCGCGACGGCATCGCCATCGCCTTGCTCTGAACCACCGGCCGCATCGGCGAGCATCCGCAGCGCGACCAGCAGCGCGCTCGCCTCGTCGGCGGCCAGCCGCAGCGGACGGGCGATCGACTCGGCCTGGCTGATCGAGATCTCGCCATCCTCGTACGACAGGTCGATCGGGCAGTACGGCTCGGGCGCCCGCAGCTCCACGCACCAGGCGAGGTTCAGGTCGTCGATCAGCTCCCGCTCGGTCATGCCGAACGCCTGCGCCGTCTCGGCCAGGCCAACCACGCGGCGGGTGGAGACGTAGGGCACGAGCGCGAGCAGGCGGCGCAGCCGCTCGGCGGAGGTGACCATCCGCGGCTGCCCGGTCACGCGAGCGTCCCCTTGAGGTGCCTGATGATCGCCTCGCGCAGCTCGGGTGGTTCAAGCACCACGACGTCCTGGCCGAATGACGCGAGGTAGCCCGCGTACCAGTCCGGGTCGGAGTAGTCGATCATCACGCGGTCCCAGCCGGGATGCGCGGCGTCCGGCACCGCCTGGCCCCAGCGGTGCAGCGCGGCGCCCGCGTCCGCGCGGACCCGCAGCGTGGCGGTGTGATCCCTGGCCTGCGGCTTGTCCCAGTCCTTGACGAGCTCGCGGACGTCCACGCCGTCGGGGACCTTGACGCTGCCCGGCGGGCCGGCCAGCTTCACCGGCCCGGTGATACGGCTGAGCCGGAACACCCGTGGCGCGTTGCGGGTGCGGTCGTGGCCGGCGACGTACCAGTGGCCGCGCCGGTTGACCACGCCCCACGGCTCGAGGGTCCGCTTGGTCGCCTCGGAGCGGCCGGGCGCCAGGTGGCTGAAGGTGACCGGCCGACGATCGCGGACCGCCTCCCACAGCGGGCCGAACGCGGGCTCCTGCGTGCTCAGCCGCGGCTGGATGCCGGGCGGCGGACTGGCGACGACGTCGCCGTCGCCGTCCGCCTCCCGGCTCGCCGCGCGCAGCTTGAGCGCGGCGCCCGTGGCGGCGCCGGCCAGTTCGGCGGACTGCCACACGCGGGACGCGATGCCGAGGACGGCGGCCTCGTCGGGCTCAAGGTGGATCTCTGGCAGCTCGTAGTCCTGGCGGCTGATCCGGTAGCCGAGGTCGTCGTCGATCGCGCTCGAGCGCCCGGTCTCCAGGGGGATGCCCAGGTCGCGGAGCTCCTCCTTGTCCCGCTCGAACATGCGCTTGAACGCCTCCTGCTCCTCCGGGTACCCGCTGACTGCGGCCCGGATCTGCTCGGCGGTCAGGTACCTGCGCGAGGAGAGCAGAAGGACGACAATGGATAGGAGGCGTTCGGTCCTGCGCTTCGACAACGAGACCTCCCGAGGGTCGCCTGCCGCTAGTCTGCCGTAATGATCCGATGGCGGAGCGGAACTGTCACGGCGGTGCGGCGAGAATGGCACGGAGCAGCCGAACTCATGGTAACCGTGTCCGGGGCCTCGATTCGCGCGCTTGCCTACCCCGCGCTCGTCGGCTCGCCGCGCATCGGCGACCGGGTGCTGCTGAACGTCACCGCGCTTGAGGCAGGCCTGGGCACGGGCGGGTACGCGCTGGTCGTGGCGATACCCGACCGCCTGCCCGCCGACGCCGAGCTCAGCGGGCATATCGTGAAATCCCGGTATACGCCGCTTCAGGTGATGACCGGCAGCGCCGACGAGCAGGGCTCGCCCTACCACGAATTGCTGGAATCGGCGGACTCACTCGACGCGATGCCGGTGGTGGTGGCCGACCTCCACTCCGCGCTCCCCGCGATCCTGGCCGGCCTGAGGAACTCATTCGCAACGGTGGCAGGTGACTCCCCCCGGGCCGCCTACGTGATGACGGACGGCGGCGCGCTGCCTGCCTGGTTCTCCCGCACGATCGCCGGCCTGCGCGATGCGGGCTGGCTGGCGGCGACGGTCACGACCGGCCAGTCGTTCGGCGGCGACCTCGAGGCGGTCACGGTCCACTCGGGCCTGCTCACCGCCCGGCACGCCGCCGGCGCCGACGTCGCGATCGTGACCCAGGGCCCAGGCAACCTCGGCACCGGCACACGATGGGGCTATTCCGGCGTCGCGGCCGGCGAGGCCGTCAACGCCGCCTCCGCCCTGGCCGGCCGCCCGGTCGCGTCCCTGCGCATCTCCTTCGCCGACCAACGGGAACGCCACCAGGGCATCTCCCACCACAGCCTGACCGCCTACGCCCGCGTCGCCCTGGCCCCCGCCGACGTGGTGGTTCCTGCCCTCCCAGAACCACAGGCGTCACGGGTAGCGGCCGACCTCACGCCACTCGCGGCGCGCCACACGCTGGTCACGGTTCCCGTCGACGGCCTAGAGGAAGCCCTCCGCGCCTGCCCGGTCCCGCTATCGACCATGGGCCGGTCCCTGGACGAGGACATGGCGTACTTCCTGGCCGCGGCGGCGGCGGGGCGCCACGCCGCCGCCCTGCTACCGGGAACCCCCGGCTGACGCCAGGTTGGGCAAAAGCGAACATTTCGCCCGACCTGTCCCTTGTACGATCACAGCTCCGGTGTCCCTATGTGGGTTTTGGCCGGCTATAGCCGGCCAAAACCCACATAGGCGCGGGACAGGCCCGCGGGGCAGGTTCACGCGGGAAGGTTCGGGGATTCGCGCGGGCGGGTTCACGCGGGAAAGGTCCGCGGGACGGGTTCGCACGGAGAAAGGTTGGCGCGGGTTGGTTCGCGAGGGGCAGGGTTCGCGTGGGGGCGAGCTAACAGAGAAGCGGGGCGGTGGGGGTGTCAGCCGCGCGCGTTCGGGGCCCTGGTCTTGGGCCACGACTGCGCTCGGGGACACCCCTCCGCCCCGCTCCCCTGCGTGGTAGTGCGGTTTGCAGTGGTAATGCTTTGGTTAGACGGCGGCCAGGATGTCGACCACGAAGACCAGGGTGTCGGTGCCCTTGATGCCGGCCGTAGAGGCGCCGGCCGTGCCGTAACCCTGCGCCGGGGGGACGACGAGCAGCACCCGGCTGCCCACGGTCTGCCCGACCAGCCCGGTGTCCCAGCCCTTGATGACCTGGCCCTGACCGATCACCGTGGTGAACGGCTGGTTGCGCGACCACGAGGAGTCGAAGACCTTCCCGGTCCGCCAGATCACGCCGGTGTACTGGACCGCGAGGTCCTGGCCGCTCTTCACCTTCGCGCCGGTGCCCGTGATGAGGGTCTTGACCTGGAGGGCCTTGGGCGCGGTCGCCTTCGTGTCGACGCTGATCGTCGGGCCGGCCGTGCTACCCGACTTCGGCGGGGTCACCGTGGGCAGCGCCCCGCCGACGGTCGTGCTCTGCGTGCCGGGCACGCTCGCGGTGGGGAAGGTGGAGTCCAAGTCGATGACGAACACGAGCGTGTCCTTGGCGCCGATGCCTTCCTGCGAGTTACCGCTCGTGCCGAAGGCGTCCTTGGGCGGGATCACCGCGAGCACCCGGCTACCGAGCTTCTGGCCGATCAGCGACGTCTCGAGGCCCGGCAGCAGCTGCCCGACGAACAGCGACGGGCTGCCCGAGGTGTAGGACGAGCCGAGCAGCTTGCTCGTCTTGCCCGACCAGTCGTACGCGACGTAGTTGCCGACCATGCCTTCGGTGTTGGTCAGCTTCGCCCCGGTGCCCTGGATGAGCGTCTTGGTGAGCAGGTTGCCGGTCCCGGTCTCCTTGGGGATCGTCACCTTGGGCGCCTTGCCGAACGAGCCGGTCACGGTCACCGCCTGGTAGGTGTCCGTCGCCGCGGCGGATGCCGACGAGGAGGCGGACGAGGATGCCGACGTCGATGACGAGGAACCGCAGCCGGCCAGGGCGAACCCGGCGAGCAGGGGGGTGATGACAAGCGCGGCGGCGCGTCGCATGGGGAACCTCTCGGGTCTGGGTGGGCGGCGGATGATGACCCAGGTCCGACACCGCTTTCCAACTTCTAATGACTTGGGCGAGCGTACACAGGCTACCCGCCAGCTGGACACGCTGCGCAACCGTCGCCGACGTCTAGAGCAAATGTTCAGCTTCCGACCGCCGCGCCGTTACGCCGTTTCGGTGGCGGGCCCGCCGGCCCGCCACCGAAATCGCCGGGTGGTCACATCCCGGCGATGAGCTTCTCCACGCGCTCGTCCACCGAGCGGAACGGGTCCTTGCAGAGCACCGTGCGCTGCGCCTGGTCGTTGAGCTTGAGGTGCACCCAGTCGACGGTGAAGTCGCGGCGCTTCTCCTGCGCCCGCCTGATGAACTCGCCGCGCAGCTTGGCCCGGGTGGTCTGCGGGGGGATGGACTTGGCCTCGAAGATCCTCAGGTCGGTGGTCACCCGGTCCACCGCGCCGTTCTTCTGCAGCAGGTAGTAAAGACCGCGGCCGCGGTGCACGTCGTGGTACGCCAGGTCGAGCTGCGCGACGCGCGGCGCGGACAGCGGCAGGTCGTGCTTGGCCCGGTACCGCTCGATGAGCTGGTACTTGGTGACCCAGTCGATCTCGCGGGCGATCTTGTCCAGGTTGCCGTCCTCGATCGCGGTGAGCGCGCGCTCCCACATCTCAAGCACGCGCGTGCTGACCGCGTCGACCCCGTTCTTCTCCGTGAAGTCCTTGGCCCGGTTCAGGTACTCCCACTGGATCTCCAGGGCGGACATCTCGCGCCCGTTGGCCAGCCTGACCCGGCTGCGGCCGGTCATGTCGTGACTGACCTCGCGGATCGCCCGGATCGGGTTGTCCAGCGTCATGTCGCGCAGCACGACGCCCGCCTCCACCATGCGCAGCACCAGGTCGGTGGAGCCGACCTTGAGCAGCATGGTGGTCTCGGACATGTTGGAGTCGCCCACGATGACGTGCAGCCGGCGGAACCGCTCCGCGTCCGCGTGCGGCTCGTCCCTGGTGTTGATGATCGGCCGGGACCGGGTGGTCGCGCTTGAGACGCCCTCCCAGATGTGCTCGGCCCGCTGGCTGACGCAGTAGACCGCGCCGCGCGGCGTCTGCAGCACCTTGCCTGCACCGCAGATGATCTGCCGGGTGACCAGGAACGGGATCAGGATGTCGGCCAGCCTGCCGAACTCGCCGTGCCTGCCGACGAGATAATTCTCATGACAGCCGTAGGAGTTGCCCGCCGAGTCGGTGTTGTTCTTGAACAGGTAGATGTCGCCGGCGATGCCTTCCTCGCGCAGCCGCCGGTCGGCGTCGACCAGCAGGCCCTCGAGGATGCGCTCCCCCGCCTTGTCGTGGGCGACCAGGTCGACCACGTTGTCGCACTCGGGGGTGGCGTACTCCGGATGGCTGCCCACGTCGAGGTACAGGCGAGCGCCGTTACGGAGAAAGACGTTGCTGCTGCGACCCCATGAAACCACGCGGCGGAATAGGTAGCGGGCCACCTCGTCCGGTGACAGCCGCCGCTGCCCACGGAAGGTACATGTAACGCCGTACTCGTTCTCGAGCCCGAATATTCGCCTGTCCACGCCCCTAGGCTACGTTCACTTGGTGCCATTGGTCACTATGCCTCGCGGCACAGAGGCCCCCGGCAACATTGCCGGGGGCCTCTGGGACGTCGATCCTGGCGCTTAACCTACGCGGCGAGCGGCTAGATCGTGCCGTTCTTGATCGCCTGCATGATCCAGGGGATGACCTCGTCGAGCATGTCGTCGAGCGTGGTCGTCGCCTCGTAGCCGAGCACTCGCTTGGCCTTCTCCGTGGCGGGCACCCGCCGCTGCACGTCGTACTCGAACGGGTCGTCGGACACCACGCGCAGCGGCTCGTCCGGCCCCTTGACCCTCCGCCAGATCGCCTCGGCGAGCTCGAGCACGGTGGTGGACTGCGCGGTGGACAGGTTGAAGTCGTCGTTGAGCGCGGCCGGGTGCTCCATCGCGGTGACGATGCCGCGGGCCAGGTCGCCGCCGTAGGTGTAGTGCCGCACCTGCTCGCCGGTACCGAGGATGTGCAGCGGGTCCTGGCCCTTCGCCACCTTCTGCACCAGGTCGGGCACCACGTGGCTCATCGCGAGCTTGACGTTGCCCGACATGATCTCCTCGTCGCCGAGCGCGCGGGACTCGCCGATGCCGACGCAGTTGAACGGGCGGACGATCGTGTACGGCAGCTGGTACTGGTCCCAGGCGGCCCGCGCGAAGTACTCCACGGCCAGCTTCTGGAAGCCGTAGGAGGACAGCGGCGGCGGCACCTCGCGCTCCTGGCCCTCGTAGGACGGCCATTCCGGCGTCGACTCGAACACCATCGAGGAGGACAGGTAGGTGACCTTCTGCAGCCTGCCCTCCTTCTGCGCGTTGATCGCGGCGTCACAGGAGGAGGCGATGATCCGCTCGTTGGTGGCGAGCAGGTCGTAGGCGTAGGTGTGGAAGTAGGAGATGCCGCCGATCAGCGCCGCGCCGGCGATGAAGTGGTCGCAGTCAGACAGCAGGCGGGTCATCAGCTCTGCGTCGCGGCAGTCCCCCTCGACCAGCTGGTAGTTGGGGTGGCTGTCGTAGGACTTGGCGACCTTCCCGTACTTGGAGAAGTTGTCGATGCCTACGACCGAGTGACCCCTGCCGAGCAGTTCCTCAACGACGTAGCCGCCGATGAACCCGGCCGACCCGCTGACGAGAACCTTCATTGAGCGTCCTTTACCTTTCCCTTTTTCTGGCTATGGGCCCTGACCTGCTCGGCGCTGAGCCTTGAGCCGAACGCGAAACGGTACCACCGCAGGTACGCGGGTATCCACTGCGCGACCTTGAAGTTCGATATCCCGGCCTGCCGGTCCAGCCAGATCGTGGGTATCTCCGCCACCGACAGCCGCATCCGGCGCGCCTTGGCGGTGAGCTCGATGCCGATCTCGAACCCCGCGCGGGAGTCGATGCCGACCGACCGCACGAACTCCGTCGAGTATGCCTTGAACGAGTTGGTCGCGTCCCGCGTGCCGGTGCGCGCGAACAGGGCGAGTGACCGGCCCGCCGCCCGCGACAGCAGCCCCTTGAGCATCGGGCCGCCGACCTGCTGGCCGCCCGGCATGTACCGGGAGGCGGCGGCGACCGCCACGCCCCGGTCCACCAGCCTGGCGAGGTCGTCGATCTGCCGCGGGTCATCGCAGCCGTCGGCCATCGTCACCACGGCGACCGGTGCGGCGGCCGCGTTGATCCCGAACCTGATGGCGTTGGCCGGCCCGCGGCCGTAGGTGTTGACGATGCAGCGCAGCCGCGGTTCCTTGCACGCGTAATCCGCTACCACGGGGACGGTGGTGTCGTCCTCGGAGTCGACCACGACGAGCACCTCGCACTGCAGCCGCACCGACTCGAAGATCCGGTCAAGGACCGGGGTGATGTGGGCGCCCTCGTTGTACGCGGGCACCACGACGGAGACCCTGGGCGACTCACCCGTCATATCCGCACCCCTCGGCCGAGCACGTTCCACAGGTCGGCCACCGGCTTGTCGAGCACCAGGTCCCGGTAGTGCTTGTGCGGCGTGGCGATGATCAGCAGGTCGGACCGGGCGATGACCTCCTCCTGCGGGAGCAGGTTCGGGTCCACGGTGACGTACGGGTCGGTGCAGAGCACGGCGTCGGCCTTGAACTCGAGTACCCGCTTGAGCTTGTACGACAGGCTGGACCTGATGTCGTCCGACTCGCCCTTGAACGCCATGCCGAGGATGCCGACGGTCATCGACGACAGGTCGAACCTCTGCTCAAGCCGGTGCACCAGGTACAGCGGCAGGCCCTCGTTGATGGTCATCGCCGTGTGGCCGAGCGTGAAGTTGTTGTTGTTGAACGCCGCGAGCTGCATCGTGTCCTTGAACAGGCACGGCCCGGCGGCGAAGCCGGCGCCCGGCATGTCCGCGGCCCGCGGGTAGTCCTTGGCCAGGCCCTGCCGGATCCGCTCGAAGTCGAGTCCCCGGTCGTTGGCCATCATGTAGAACTGGTTGGCCGCCGCGAACTTGATGTACCGCCACACGTTGGTGAACAGCTTGGCGAGCTCGGCCTCCTCCGGCGTCAGCTCGACGATGCTGTCGGTCAGCAGCGAGAACAGCTTGGACGCGCGCTCCAGGCCGTGTGGCGTGCGCGCGGACACGATCTGCGGCAGTTCGAACAGCTCGGTCATCGCCTTGCCCTCGGCGATGCGCTCGGGGCAGAACGCGACCTCGATCTCCACGCCCAGGCCCGCGATCATCTTCTCCACCAGGGCGGTCACCCCGGGGAAGACCGTGGAGCGCAGCACGAGCATCTGGCCGTCGCGCAGGTACGGCGCGCAGGCCGCCAGGGCCCGCGGTATCGCCGTCTGGTTGGGGTTCAGGTGCTCGTCGACCGGGGTGCCGATCACCACGATCACGTGCTCCGCCGTGCCGACCACGGCCGGGTCGGTCGTGGCGTGCAGCCGCCCGGATGAGACCGCGCGCTCGATCACCGGCTCGGCCCCTGGCTCGTCGAACGGCAGCCGGCCCGCGTTCACCGACTCGACGGCCGACTCGCTGACGTCATAGATGGCGACCTGGGCGCCGCGGTCGGCGAACGCGATCGCCAGCGGAAGGCCCACGTGGCCGCCCCCGCCAATCACTACCAGGTCGCGCTGGAACTCGCTGCTCGCAGCCGGTGCTGCCGCCATCCTCGTAATCCCTCCAGGCACGGGCGCATAATCCCTGCATTTAGGTTCGCGCCTACCCTATAGGCGTTCCGGGACACGCTGAGCCCGGACCAACTAACTACTCAAGCAGTAAACACTTACTAATTTCTCACTAAGATTCCGCGGGCCGATCGTCCCTGGCCAGCGGCGGTACGCCGAACGCGGAGAGCCTGACCGGACAGCCGGCCGGGTAATGCCGCGTATCCCGTATAAAAACCGGATGCGCGGCGATGCGGCGGGAACCGCTACCAGTCGGTCGCGATGTACTTGGTCTCCGTGTACTCGAGCAGCCCCTCGTGGGCGCCCTCACGGCCGAGGCCCGACTGCTTCACGCCACCGAACGGCGCGGCCGGGTCGGAGACCAGGCCGCGGTTCAGCCCGATCATGCCCGCGTCCAGCGCCTCCGACACGCGCAGCCCGCGGCGCAGGTCGCGGGTGAAGACGTAGGAGACGAGCCCGAACTCTGACGCGTTGGCCCAGCGGATCGCGTCGGCCTCGTCGGTGAACCGCACCACGGGCGCGACCGGGCCGAAGATCTCGGTGGACAGGATCGCGGAGTCCGCGGCCACGCCGTCGAGCAGGGTCGGCTCGTAGAAGAAGCCGCGCCGCTGCGGTGCCCGGCCGCCGGTGACCAGCGCCGCGCCGTCGCCCGTCGCGCCGTCGACCAGGCGGGCCACCTTGGACCTGGTGTCCTCGTTGACTAGCGGGCCGACGTCGGTCGACTCGTCGAGGCCGGGCCCGACCACCATGGACTTCAGCCGCGCGGAGAACGCGGCGATGAACTCGTCGGCGACCGCGTCGTGCACGTAGAAGCGGTTGGCGGCGGTGCACGCCTCGCCGCCGTTGCGCATCTTCGCGATCAGCGCGCCCTCGACGGCGGCCGGGATGTCCGCGTCGTCGAAGACGATGAACGGCGCGTTGCCGCCGAGCTCCATCGAGCAGTTGAGCACGCTCTTGGCGGCCTGGCCGAGCAGGATGCGGCCGACCTCGGTCGACCCGGTGAACGACAGCTTGCGTACCCGCGGGTCGTCCATGATGGCCGCGCAGACGGGGCCGGACGTGGTCGTGGTGACCACGTTCACCGCGCCCGCGGGCACGCCCGCCTCGGTGAGCAGGTCGGCGAGCGCGAGCGCGGTCAGCGGGGTTTCCGCGGCCGGCTTGAGCACGACGGTGCAGCCCGCCGCCAGGGCCGGGCCGATCTTCCGCGTCGCCATGGCGGCGGGGAAGTTCCAGGGGGTGATCAGCAGCGACACGCCGATCGGCTGGTGCACGGTGAGGATCCGGTTGGCGCCGGACGGCGCGCGCATCAGCGTGCCCTCGATCCGGACCGCCTCCTCGGCGTACCAGCGGAAGAACTCGGCCGCGTAGGCCGCCTCACCGCGGGCGTCACGCAGCGACTTGCCGTTCTCCGCTGACATCAGCCGGGCGAACTGCTCGGACCGCGCGCTCATCAGCTCGAAGGCCTTGCGCAGCACCTCGGCCCGCTGCCGCGGCGGGGTGGCCGCCCAGCCGGGCAGCGCGGTCTGCGCGGCGCTCACCGCGTCCAGCCCGTCACTCACCGTGCCGTTCGCGACCTCCGCCAGCGGCTCTTCGGTCGCCGGGTCGAAGACGGGGAACGTGGCGGCACCCTTGCCCCACTCGCCTCCGATCAGCAGTCCCGTCGGGACGTCGATACCGGTGAGCTCGGCGATACTCATGTGACACTCCTGGCGTTGAAGACCGTACTGGTCGCCCGCGGATGAGCGTACGACGTCGGCTGGTACTGACACCAACCGTACGTTCGGGCGATCTGCGACAGGCACCCGGGGCGGACCGGCGGCCCCGGGCGGCGGCCGCCCCGACCGACCCATTGTTCCCGCTACCTTGCCGCTTTGCCCTGTTCTGTAGACATCTGGCATGTGACAGGCGACACGGGGCCGCCCTACGCTCGCTCCATGCAAAGCAACGACGGTGAGCGGATCGCCGACCTCGAGCGCAAGGTCGACTACCTGATCAGGTACCTCGGCATCGACCCGGCGCAGATCGCCGGCGGCTTCCTGCCCGCCGGCGGCCTGCCGCCCGGCCTCGAGGTCGCGCCGCGGGACGAGATGTCCGGCGCGCCGCTCGGGCCGGTCTACGACGCGATCCGCACGGGCAAGAAGATCAATGCCATCAAGCTGTACCGCGAGTTGACCGGCGCCAGCCTGGCGGATGCGAAGTCCGCGGTGGAGTCGATAGAGCGCGGCTTCTGATTACCGCTGTCGCAGGTCCGGGTAGGTCACGCCGGTGAGTTCCTCGCTGACCGCCCAGAGGCGGCGGGCCGCCGCGTCGTCGCCGGCTTCCCTGGAGCGGGCGCAGGGGGCGGGGGCGCCGCGCAGGCCAGCGAACCCCGATGGACCGGCATAAGTGTTTCCGGGCAGGTCGGCCGTGGCCACGTAGAGGGTGGGCAGGGCGCCGCCCGCGGCGTCCTGGGCGAGCAGGCGGTTGCCGGCCGCGCCCATGAGGAAGCTCATCACCTTGCTGCCGCTGTGGCTTTGCAGGTTGGTCGCGGCGTAGCCGGGGTGCGCGGCCATGGAAAGCACCTTCGAGCCCGCGTCGGTCAGGCGGCGCTGCAGCTCGGCGGTGAACAGCAGGTTGGCCAGCTTGGACTGGCCGTAGGCGCGCCAGGCGCGGTACTTCTTGCGCTCCCAGTTGAGGTCGTCGAAGTCCATGTGGCCGGCCCTGTGCGCGTTCGAGGAGACCGTGACCACCCGGCCGGTGACGTTGGGCAACAGCATGGCTGGGAGCAAAAGATTGGTGAGGGCGAAGTGCCCCAGGTGGTTGGTGCCGAACTGGAGCTCGAAGCCGTCCTTGGTGCGGCCCAGCGGCGGGATCATCACCCCGGCGTTGTTGATGAGCAGGTCGACCGGCTGCCCCGCCCAGTCCGTCGCGAAGGCGCGCACCGAGTCAAGGCTGGCGAGGTCGAGCAGCCGGACCTCGTGCGGGCCGGGACCGGCCAGGGTGGCCGCGGCCTTGTCCCCCTTGGCCGCGTCGCGGACCGCGAGGATCACCCGCGCGCCGTGGGCGGTGAGCGCCTTCGCGGTCTCCAGGCCGATGCCGCTGCTCGCGCCGGTGACGATGACCGTCTGGCCGGTGAGGTCGGGGATGTCCGCCGTGCTGAAACCACTCATCTCGGGCGGCCTCCTGGGTTCTCGTGCTTCTCGTGCTCCCCGCTGCCCTCGGTCCGGCGCGGGCCGCACGGGCTCAGCCGGTAGCGTTGAGCCAGCGGACAGGGGCGCCGTCGCCTGCGCGGCGGAACGGCTCGAGCTCATTGTCCCACGCGCTGCCGAGCAGCCTTTCCAGTTCCTTTTCCAGGATCGCGGTGCCGTTGGCGCCGAGGGCCAGCGCGGCGCGGACCTTGTTCTCCGGTAGGAGGATGTCGCCGTTCGCGCTGGTGGTCGCGGAAAAAAGGCCGAGGTTGGGCGTGTAGCAGTAGCGCATGGCATCGCAGCCGGGAGATGCTTCCTCCGTGACCTCGAAGCGCAGCCGGTTCCACCCCGCGAGCGCGGACGTGATGGCGCCGGCCGTGCCCGGGCGGCCCTTCCATGTCAGCTCAGCACGAAGAGACCCTGGGGCAGCGGCCTGGCTGACCCAGGGCATGCTGACGGTCGCTCCGACGGTCCCGGCCACTGCCCACTCGATATGCGGGCAGAGCGCGGGTGGCGCCGAATGAACCTGCAGAACGCCGTAAACCGACACCGGTGCCTCCCTGCGTAAGACGAGGTTCGCCTTCCCCTGCGGCCTCATCTGTCGCGGGAAGCCCTGACGCTACTGGCGTACAGGATCTCCGGCATCCGCGTCATATTCTGCCGTACGGCCGCCGACGGCACCAGTGGTAATCCCTAGAAAATGTCGCCGGCGGAGGAGCATGACCAGCGCCGCGAGGAAAGTAACGGCCACGCCGGACCACATCACGTAGTCGCCTGCCTGGTCATAGAAGGTCTTCGCGCCCGCGGGCGGCAGGCTCACGGTCACCGTGACCACGCCGTGGCCGTCCTGGCCAAGCCAGGCGAGCTGCCTGCCGCGCGCGTCGAAGGCCGCCGTGTCCCCGGTGAGCGCGGCCTGGACGACGGGCCGCCCGGTCTCCGCGGCCCGGATGGCGCCGAGCGACGCGTGCTGGTCGGGTCCCCAGGTGCCCTGGAAGGTCGAGGTCGACGACTGGTAGACGATCAGCTGCGCGCCCAGGTCGGCATCCGCGCGCGACATATCGGGGAAGGCCGACTCAAAGCAGATCAGCACGCCGATCGGCAGCGGGGCGCCCGTGTTGTCGACCGCGTTGAGCACGTGCGCGCCGGTGCCGGGCACCATATTGGAGGGCGACGCCTTGCTGATGCTGGTCAGCCAGCCGAGTTGCTGGCGGAACGGGATGTACTCGCCGAACGGCACGAGCCGCGACTTCACGTACGTGCCCTTGATCCCGGTGGGACTGACCAGCACCGCCCACTTCTCGTGGCCTTTGCCCGGCGGGGTGGTGTCCTGGCTGACCAGGATCTCGGCGCCGTCCCTGGCCGACAGCGCCTCGACCTGCGTGAGCAACCCGCGGTCGGCTTGCGTCGAGCCCGTCAGGTCGTCGCCGATCGAGCTCTCGGCCCAGACGATCAGGTCCGGCTTGACCCCGGCGAGCCTGCCGCCGGCGCTGAACTGGGCGGTGAGTGTCTCGCTCGCGTCGGTGCGCGCCACCGGGTCGTCGACGACGCCCGGCTGGACCAGCGAGATCGCTTCCGTCCTGGTCACGGGGAACGGCGGGGTGAGCGCGAAGGCAAGCGGGCCGGACCCGGCGATGACGGCGAAGGCCGCGACGCCGCAGGCGGCGCGGGCAGCGCGGGCAGCGCGGGCGACCGGGGCTGGGACCGGGGCCACGATGCCGGGCCGCAGCGCGCCCAGGATCAGGAGCAACGCGACGTTGGCCATCACCAGGGCGACACTGACCAGCCACACGCCGCCGACGGCGGCGAGCGCGAGCACCGCCGGGTGCTGCCACTGGGAGGCGCCGTACAGGTCCCACGGCCCGCCGAGGCCCTGGTAGGAGCGTATCCACTCCGGGATCAGCCAGCAGCTCGGCACCACCACGAAGGCGGCGGCCGTCCGCCACCACGAGGCGCCCGGCCGCAGCAGCTTGTGCACCGCGACGGCGAACGGCGACCACATCCAGCCCATGACCGCGCCGAGCAGCACAAGCCCCGGACCGATCTCCGGCGCCATCCAGTACAGCATCGCGATCAGGTAGCCGGCCCCGAACCACCATCCCCGGGCGACCGCCTCGCGGGTGGTGGCGACGCGGGCGAACAGCACCATGCCGGGCGCGAGGGCGAACCACGCCAGGTAAGACAGGGACGGCGCGGGGAAGAGCAGGATGACCGGGATCCCGCTCGCGAGGAACGACAGCCACCGCATCGGGTAACGAAGCTGCCTGAAGATCCTGGTGCGCAACCTCACGTAACTATTGTCCGCCCAAGGCGACGGCGAGCGCTAACTCCTGGCGCAGGACGGGGCCGAGGAGGGACGGCGGGAGACGACGGGGGCATCGTTAGGGACGCGATGTGGGCTAAACAGAGCGGGGCGGGTGGCCTGGCCACCCGCCCCGCTGTTTTGCCTGCTGGCCAGGCCGGTCTACGACCGGCCGGCGGCTTCCTCCAGGGCGCGGCGGACCAGGACGCGGGCGAGGTGCTCGCGGTAGGCCTTGCTCGCGTGGATGTCCGAGCCGGCGTTGGTGCCGTCCGCGGCATGGGCGGCCGCGTCGGCCGCCGAGGCGCCGGAGGCGAGGGCCGACTCCACCGCGGCGGCCCGCAGCGGCGTCGAGCCCATGTTGACCAGCGCGACGGACGTGCCCTGGACGGCCACGCCGACGATCGCGAAGTCGATCGCCCGCTTGTTGAACTTCTGGAACGACCAGGCGGCCGGATTGGCGGGCTTGGGCACCTGGATCTCGGTGAGCAGCTCACCGGGCTCAAGCGCGGTCTCGAAGATGCTCTTGAAGAACTCCGCCGCCGGCACCGAGCGCTGGCCGTCGGCGCCGCGGACCACGAAGGTCGCGTCGAGCGCGAGCAGCGTGGCCGGCAGGTCGGCGGCCGCGTCCGCGTGCGCGACCGAGCCGCCGATGGTGCCGCGGTGGCGGATCTGCGGGTCGCCCACTTCCTCGGCCGTGTGCGCGAGCAGTGGGACGTCCGACCGCAGCAGCGCCGAGGTGGCGACGTCGTGGTGCCTGGTCATCGCGCCGATGGCCACGTACGTGCCCTCGTCGCGGACGTAGGACAGGTCACTGACCCGGCCGAGGTCGATGAGCACGGTCGGCGAGGCGAACCGCAGCTTCATCAGCGGCAGCAGCGACTGCCCGCCGGCCAGGAACTTGGCGTCCTCGCCGTGCTCGGCCGCCAGCCCGAGGGCCTCGTCCACGGACGTGGCCCTGACGTAGGTAAACGCGGGAGGAATCACTGGACGCCCTCCGAGGCCGCCGCCAGGGCGGCCCTCACGATGTTGTGGTAGCCGGTGCACCGGCAGATGTTGCCTTCGAGGCCCGTACGGACCTCGGCCTCGGTCGGCGACGGGTTCTCCTTGAGCAGGGAGACGATCGCCATGACCATGCCCGGGGTGCAGTAGCCGCACTGCAGCCCGTGCTCGTTGTGGAATGCCCGCTGCACCGGGTGCATCTCGCCGGACTCGGACGCCAGGCCCTCGAGCGTGGTCACCGAGCGGCCGTCCGCCTGGGCGGCGAGCACGGTGCACGACTTGACCGACTCGCCGTCGAGCAGCACCGTGCAGGCGCCGCAGGACGTGGTGTCGCAGCCGATGTTGGTCGCGGTGAGGTCGGCGGTGTCGCGCAGGAAGTGCACGAGCAGGGTCCGGTCCTCGACGTCGGCGGTGACGTCCTTGCCGTTGACGGTCAGTTCGACCTTCACTTCGCGCTCGCCTTCTGGATAGCGGTCCAAACACGTTCGGGGGTCATCGGCATGTCGATGTGCCGCACGCCGAGGTGGGACACGGCGTCGATGACCGCGTTGTGCACGGCCGGGGTGGCCCCGATCGTGCCGGCCTCGCCGATGCCCTTGACGCCAAGCGGGTTCAGCGACGTCGGGGTCTCGCTGGTGAGCAGCTCGAAGCTGGGCAGCTCGGCCGCGGTGATCGCGCCGTAGTCCATCAGCGTCGCGGTCAGCGGGTTGCCGTCGGCGTCGTAGAGCACCTCCTCGACGAGCGCCTGCGCGGCGCCCTGCGCGATGCCGCCGTGCCGCTGGCCCTCGAACAGGAGCGGGTTGAGCACCGGGCCCGCGTCGTCGGCGGTGACGTGCCGCAGCAGGGTGACCTTGCCGGTCTCCACGTCGACCTCGACGAGCGAGAGCTGCGAGCCGAACGGGAACGTCGGCGCGTCGGCGGTGAACCGCACGTTGGCGACGATCAGCCCCTGGTCGGCGGCGGCGGCGACCTGCCCCCAGGACAGCGACTTGTCCGGGTCGCCCTTGATTCGCCACACGCCGGTCGCGGTGTCCAGCTCGATGTCGGCCTCGGCGGCCTCGAAGAGCTCGGCGGCCTTCTTGCCCGCCTCGTCCTTGACCTCGAGCGCCGCCTTCTGCACGGCGGAGCCGCCGAGCTGCAGCGAGCGGGACGCGTAGGTGCCAACGCCGTCCGGGATCAGGTCGGTGTCGCCGTGGATGACCTCGATCTTGTCCATCGGGATGCCGAGCTCTTCCGTGACGAGCATCGCGTAGGCGGTGTGGTGGCCCTGGCCGTGCGCGGACGAGCCGGTGTACACGGTGGCGGTGCCGTCGTCGTGCACCTCGACCTTGGCGGTCTCGCCCGCCCCGGCGTCGGCGGCGGTGATCTCCACGTAGGAGGCGAGGCCGATGCCGAGCTGCTTGGTGTCACCCGCCGCACGGCGGCGGGCCTGCTCCGCGCGCAACTCGTCGTAGCCTGCGGCGGCGAGCACCTTGTCGAGCGCGGACTCGTAGTCGCCTGAGTCGTACGGCGCGCCCATCTTGGTGACGAACGGGAACTGCTCCGGCTGGATGAAGTTGAGCTTGCGCACCACGGCCGGGTCGACGCCCGCCTCGGCCGCGTACCAGTCGACGACGCGCTCGATCGTCGCCGCGGCCTCCGGCCGGCCGGCGCCGCGGTAGGCGGAGATCGGCGTCGCGTTGGTGACGACCGCCGCGTAGTTGGCCTCCACCTTGGGAATGTCGTAGACGCCCGGGGCCATCAGGTTGGTCAGCATCGGCAGGAAGCCGCCCATCCGCGAGTAGGCGCCGGAGTCCTGCACGACGTAGAGCCGGTAGGCCTTGATGTGGCCCTCGCGGTCGCCGCCGACCTTGATGTGGTGGATCTGAGCGCGGCCCTGGGTCATGCCGAGCAGGTTCTCGCTGCGCGTCTCCGCCCAGCGGACCGGCCTGCCGGTGTGCTTGGCCGCCCAGGCGATGATGATCTGCTCGCGGTCCACGCCGATCTTGGCGCCGAAGCCGCCGCCCACGTCGGGCGCGACCACCCGGATCGCGTCCGGCGGCAGCCCGATCGCGGTCAGGATGAGCCGGGAAAGCTGGGCGTTCTGGGTGGACGTCCAGACGGTGAGCTTCCCGTCCTTCCAGACGGCGGCCGTCGCCCGGCCCTCCATCGGCATGCACGCGACCCGCTGGTTGACCACGTCACCCTCGACGATGACCTCGCACCCCTCGAAGATCGAGTCGTCGCCGATGGGACGGGCGCCCTTGACGCACACGTTGGTGCCCGCGTCCGGGTACAGCAGCGACTCATCCGTCAGGGCGGCCTCGATCGACGGCACCGCGGGCAGGATCTGGTAGTCGACGCTCACCAGCTCCGCGACGTCCTCGCCCGAGTACGTGCCGTCGGTGAGGACGAGCGCGACCGGCTCGCCGACGAAGCGGACCCGGTCGAACGCCAGCAGCGGCTCCTGCCAGACCCCGCCCATCGGGGCGGGCCCCTCCGGCGGAGGGGCGTCGTCCGGAACCGGCTCCGGCGGCGGCGGCATCGGCAGGTCGGTCATGTCCGCCACGGTCAGCACCGCGACCACACCCGGCGCCTCGAGCGCTGCCGAGGTGTCAATGCCAGTGATCAGGGCGTGCGCGACGGTGGACCGCACGAACGTGGCCCGCACCGCCCCCTCGAGATCGGGTTCGCGCAGGTCGTCGACGTAGACGCCGCCCGAGGTGAGAAGCCGCGGATCCTCCGTACGGATCACCCGCGTGCCAAGAATGCTCATTTAGCCTCCGCTTATACAGCCTTTCCCGCGAACCTACACCCTGCGGGTAAGGCGCTACTAGCCTCGGTCACGCAACGCGACTGGCCACGCATTGTGGCCATACCATGAGGTAGCGAGCCTGGATCAGTAGTCACAACGGGACTTCTAGATAGCTTTTCGCTGCCCACTCGATAAAACACAAGAGTCAATATCCAGAACGGGTGCGGGTGACACTTCCCCGCGCAATTTCCGCCCGGGCGAACGAGGCCGCCGCGCTCGTTGTCACGGCCACCGCGGCGCCGGCGGCCACGGTCAGGGACTGAGCCGCGAGGGCGGTCTGACCGCTCGAGGTGACGCGGATCTCGCGGTGTCGCGCCGCGCCGGCTGGGTAGCGGTGGTACCGCCGCGCGGGCCGCCGCCGCCTCGGCGCGGCCGACACTCACCCGCATCCTGTTGGCGCGCCATGAGCAGGGAGAATGACCTGGTGCACGCGACCGTGGCAGCTGAGGCAGTGTCGGCTGCGGCCCTCATCGTGGTGCTGGCCTGGGCGGTGCGGCGGCCCGCGGGCTGGCCGGAGGCCACGGCGGCGGTGCCTGCCGCCCTGCTCGTGGTGCTGATCGGGGCGGAGCCCGGCTCGGCCGCGCTCGCCGAGGCCCGGCGGCTCGCGCCGGTGGTCGGCTTCCTTGCCTGCGTCCTGGTGCTCGCGAAGCTGTGCGACGACGACGGGCTGTTCCGGTACCTCGGGGCGTGGCTGAGCGGCTCGGCCGTGCGCAAGACGGCGAACGGCAAGCAGCGGCTGGCCGGAACGGGCGGGCGTCGCCGGGCCAGGGGCAGCGGTGCGCGGGAGCAGCCGGCCCCGCGGCTGCTATCGCGGGTGTTCGTCGTGGCGGCCGCGACGACCGCGGCGCTGTCGCTTGACGCCACCGTGGTCCTGCTCACTCCCGTGGTGCTCATCGCGGCGGCGAGGCTGCGGGTGCGGGCGCGGCCGCACGCGTACGCCTGCGGGCACCTGGCGAACTCCGCCTCCCTGCTGCTGCCGGTCTCCAACCTGACGAACCTGCTCGCGTTCTCGGTGAGCGGACTGTCGTTCGGCGGGTTCGCCGCGCTCATGGCGCTGCCCTGGCTGGCGGCGATCGGCGTGGAGTACGTCGTGATCAGGTGGTTCTTCGCTGCCGACCTGATCCTTTCGCCCCCGGCCGGGCGGGCAGCGGACGCGCCAAAGGCGGCGGGGGCGGCGGAGGCGGCGGGGGCAGCGAAGGAGGAGGCGGATGGGCTGCGGGCGCCGGTGTTCTCGCTGGTCGTGCTCGGCCTGACGCTCGGCGGGTTCGCGGTGGCGTCGGCGGCGGGCGCGAACCCGGCGTGGGCGGCGCTCGCAGGGGCGCTGGTGCTGGCGGTGCGGGCGCTCGCGCGCCGCGAGACGACGGCCGCGGCGCTCGCGCGGAGCGCGGACGTGCCGTTCCTGCTGTTCGTGATCGCGCTCGCGATCGTGGTCGTCGCCGTGGTGGATAACGGGCTCCAGGCGGCGCTGCGGCCGGTGCTGCCGTCGGGCTCTTCGCTGCTCACGCTGCTCGCGGTCGCCGCGCTCGCGGCCGTGCTCGCGGCGACGGTGAACAACTTGCCTGCCGTGCTCGTGCTCCTGCCGCTCGTGGCGGTGCCCGGCGGTGGGCCCGGTCCGGTGCTCGCGGTGCTGATCGGCGTCAACATCGGGCCGAACCTCACCTACACAGGCTCGCTCGCCACCTTGCTGTGGCGGCGCGTGCTGCGCGGGTCCGGCGCCGACGTCGCGCTCGGGGAGTTCACCCGGTTCGGAGTGGCGACCGTCGTGCCCGCGCTGCTGCTTTGCGTGATCTCCCTGTGGCTGTCGCTGCGCGTGTGAAAGGAGTCTCCTCAAGGACGCGCGTGAAAGGGAGTCTCCTGGGGGAAATGCCCCACAGTGCCGTGCTTTTTTCCTGGTACGTTACGCTGCAAATGGCAATGCAGTATGCGCCCTCCGGCCGGACCCCGCACCTGGCCAGGTACATCCGTAATCCAATGATCCGCCTGGTTCTCCTGGTTCGCCCGTGGCGAATTAAGCGGATAACTAGTGACTTGACCGCTGCCCTTTCAGGAACGGGATCGCTGTCCATGCCAGCAGAGGACCGAGCCGGCCGCGCTGTCGGCGTGGACCGGCTGCGACCGGGCGACCACGCGTTCCTCGCCTTCTCCGACGACGGGGACCGCTGGGACGTGCTCAGCGCCTTCACCCAGCAAGGGCTGGCGCGCAACGAGAAGGTCGCGCTGGTCATCGACGTCGGCCAAGCCACCGACTGGGCGGCCGCCCGGGTGGCGGGCGGGGCGGCGGCCGCGCGCAGCGCGCTGCGCGAGCGGCGGCTCGTGGTGTCGAGCTCGCCGCGGTTCGAGCACGGGAAATTCGATGCCGGGCGGCTGGTCGAAGGGGTGCGCCGCCGGATCGGCACCGCGATCGCGGAGGGGTTCAGCGGGCTGCGCAGCGCGAGCGAGATGTCGCTCGCGCTCGCCCCCGTCGACCATCTCGGCCAGGCCGTCGAGTACGAGGCCGCGCTGCACGCGGCGCTGTTCCGCGGTCACCTCGGCGGGCCGGGTGACCCGCGTTACACCGCGCTGTGCCAGTGGGACACGCGGCTGTTCGGGCAGACCGCGGCGATGGCCGCCGCGCGTGACGTGCACCCGGTGACCCTGCTGCCCCGGCTCGGCACGCTGCACGCGGCCATCACGGGCAACCGGCTCGTCGTCACCGGGGACAGCGACCTGAGCAGCCGGGCGGAGTGGACCAGCGCGCTGCGCTTGCTCGCCGGCCGCCCGGATGACACGCTCGTGATCGACATCAGCGACCTGTCCTTCTTCGACGCGCACGGCGCGGGCGCCGTGCTGCGCATGGCGGCGGCGCTGCCCGAGCCGCGACGGCTCGAGGTCTGGTGCCGTAGCGCGCAGCGGCGCATACTGCACACGCTCGGCGCGAGGTCCGTCGCCCGGTTGTCGATCGTCACCAAGCGGCTGTAACCAGGACCGATGACCGCGGCTGAAGGCGGGGCAGAGCCACGCGAGCGGCAGGCCGGCCGCGCCGCCCGTCCTGGGCCACGGGCCGGGCGCGGGCTGGCGGTCAGGGACCCGGGCGCGCTGATCTTCGCCGCCGACATGTACGCCGTGCAGCTCGACCAGCTTGCCGCGCTCACCGGGGACGCGCGGGCGGCGCGAGCGGCGGCGGCCCGCTGGCGCGCGCTCGGCTACGCGCAGACCGCCCGGCTGAGCCCCGGCCCGGACTGGCTGTGGGTGACCAGGCCGGGACTTGCCGCCTGCGGTCTCGCGTACTCCCCGGCGCGGCCCGCGCTGTCCAGGCTCGCGCACATCCGGGCCGTCGCGGCCGTGCGGCTGGCGCTCGAGGAAACCAGCGGCTACCGGACGGCCGGGGCGTACTGGCGGTGCGAGCGGCGGATCAGGGCGAGGCACGGGGTCGGCGTGCGGCAGCACCTGCCCGACGCCGAGGTGCACTGGCCGGATGTGGCGCCGGTCGCGTGGGCCGGCGAGTGCTGGGCGATCGAGGCGGAGCTCTCACCCAAGACCGCCGGGCGGACGGCGGCGATCATGCGGGAGATCCTCGACCGCACCGGGGATTACGGCTGCCCGGCCGCCGAGGCCATGGTCCCCGGCCGCCCGCCACGGCACGCCCGGGTGCTGTACCTGTGCTCGCCCGCCGCGCTCGGGACCGTGCTGCGGGCCAGGGACTCGCTCGGACCGCGAGCCGCGCGAGTCGAGGTTCGCGACCTGCCGCCGGGCGCCCTGCTCGAGTAGCGTGAATTACGGGGGTGTCGGGGCCGGCGGGGAGGGCGAGTCGTTTGTTATCGCCATTTCGGCGCGGGCGGTGTCAAGATCGTGAAGGGTTGTGGTGTTTGGAAGGCCTTATCGCGTTATCACGCTATAAAGCCTTCATGATCATGACCGGCCACGGTGCCCGGCCGGGCACCGCGCGGCAATTTCGGCAATGCGAGCGGCAGAATGGCCGTAAGGAAGACGTAAGAGATGAATGAGGCATTTCGCCGACTTCGTGTGGTGGAGTGAGC
>Ga0265319_1000385_pt1 | contig 31986 bp, 42 predicted proteins | sample 4824metaG_FD_192443 | JGI IMG/M metagenome (GOLD analysis project Ga0265319, IMG submission 192443) | Rhizosphere microbial communities from Carex aquatilis grown in University of Washington, Seatle, WA, United States - 4-8-24 metaG | ecosystem: Host-associated > Plants > Roots > Rhizosphere >...
GCTTAATTTTGCGGTTGGAACCAAGATCAGGATGAATTGGCCTATTTGCAACAACCCGAAAACCGCCAGGAGAATGGGTCGGTGGAGGGTCAGCTTGAGGATTTCCAAACGGCAAGCGAGCCAATGAGTCATGGCTGGATTTTAGCCGATCGGTCTTGGAATTGGAAAGACGCAAGTCGTTTCGAGCGTTTCGCCCGAAGGAAGGAGGAACTGCGGGGGGATCCTCGTTATCCTCGGCGCAATGGGCATCGAAATCGGTTAAGTGGATCCGGACGAAAGCCGTTGAAAAAGAATGATTTCTTTCGATGGGGGATATTGCAGAGAGTTTTATGGGAATCGGGGATTTGGGTTAAACTAAAGGTCAGTGGGGAGGGCTTTTTCCAAAAGCTTATCGACGAGTAGAATATAAGAAAATTGAAAAGCCCAACTCAATAAAATAAGGACCCGTTATGGCGTTTGAGACGGCCTGGCGCGGAAGGTAACCATTATGGAAATGAAGGATCAATTGAAGCCGACGGCGCCGCCAAACCACGGTAAATGGATCGAGGTTTTCTTTTTTATTTGTTTCGGCTGGATCGCCTATCAAGCGTTCCGATTGGCCGAACCCTTCCTTCCGGGCGTCCTGGGAGCGGTGATGCTGGGAATCCTTTTTTTTCCGCTATACCAAAAGCTGCTCCGCCGGGTGCGCAACCCGAACGCCGCAGCGCTTCTCCTGACAATCGGGATATTCCTGGTGACCATGCTTCCCGTCACTTGGATGGGTTGGTTGATTTTAAAAGAAGCGGACACCCTCCGGCCGACCCTGGCGGGGTTCATCGACAACTACCGGACTCCCTCCTATTTTCAGGGATTTCTGGACCCGGTTTTTCGTTTTTTTGAGGGGTTCCATATCGAGTTGAAGCCTTTGGTTTTAGACAAGGCCGCCGAGTTCGCGGACCAAATGAGCGCCAAGGGATCCCAGTTGGCGGGGCACCTGCTCATCATGCTTTTTAACGGTATTGTGATGTTGCTCACGCTTTTTTTCGTTTTCCGGGACGGAAAAAAGGCGTCCGAGGCGGTTATTTGGGCCCTTCCGATGAGTCGGCCCAATAAAGAGGATTTAATCAAGCATGTCTACGCGACCTTCCGGGCGGTCGTGGCGGGCGTTTTCGTCACGGCTGTGGTCGAGGGTTTGGCGGACATGACCGGCTTCTTCGTAACGGGGGTTCCCTTGGCTGTTTTTTTTGGATTGGCAGTCGCGGTATTTTCCTTGTTGGGAGCCTCCGTCCTCATCACGATTCCCGCCGCCTTTTGGGTGATGAACCACGATACGGGGTGGGGAATCGCCCTGCTCCTGTGGGGAATCCTCATCTCAATATTTTGCGACAACGTCCTCAAAAGCCTCTTGATCGGATCCCAGGCCCGCATGCCTTTTCTGTTGATGTTTTTCAGCACCTTGGGAGGCATCAAACTTTACGGTTTTGTGGGGTTATTCTTGGGGCCCATGGTCGTCACGGCATTCCTGACCTTTTGGACCATCTACCGCAGGGATTTCAAAGGTTGATCGGAAATTTTACTCTTCGATAATCTCAACCCCCGCGAAGACCGCGTTCACTTCCAGCGCTAGGAACGGTTTTCCGTCCTGATAGCCTTTCGTTTTATAAAAATAAGTCCCGAAAGCCGTTTGGTTGCCGTTGGGGAGACGGATGCTCCCGAAAGCCGAGTTGGCCTTCACCAGGACCGCTGCTTCCGCCTTGACCTTGATCCTGGAGGATCCGAAAATAGTGTTGGCTTTCACCGATTTGTTTTTTTCCTTGTCGGCCAACCCCGTCAGGTCCATTTCCCCTTTCCCGAAGATGACGTTGTATTCCCCGTTTTGGTCCGGAGCGATCTTGCCCTCGGTGAAGACCACGTTGGGACCGCAGGCCCCTTCCGGATGGCGCCTCACGCCCCCGGTCGCGATCTGGACGCCAAGATAGACCAAAAACAGCCCGAAGAAAATCCGGCCCACCGGAATATCCACATGTAAGGTGTGTTTTAAAATGACCGAGAGCCCCAGCAGGATGAAGAACGAGCCCCATAGCAGCCCTGAAAAGAGTAATCCCATTTTCATTGTTCCTCCTTTTTATTTTTCTAATAAATATCCCTCGCCCCTTGCGGGAGGGGGCCGGGTGAGGGGTTGTGTCGGTTTGGATTCGTCATGCTCTCCCCTTGTTCTTCCCTCAAGCCTTCAAAATGACCTTGAGGGCTTTTTCCTTGGCGGCGTTCCCGAAAGCGTCATAGGCCTTCAGGATGTCGGAAAGGGCGAAGCTATGGGTTCCCAGCCTGGCCGCGTCCAATTTTCCCGAGGCGAGGACTTTCAAGAGCAGTGGGGTGGTCACCGTGTCCACCAGGCGGGTAGTCACCGACATATTGCGGTCCCAAAGCTTTTCCAGGTGGAACAGGGCCGGCTTGCCGTGCACCCCGATATTGGCGATTCTCCCGCCGGGGGCGATGATGTCCTGGCAGGTCTCAAAAGAGGCGGGAACACCCACGGCCTCGATGGCCACGTCCACGCCCTCGCCGTTGGTCAGGAGCTTGATTTTTTCTTCCACATTCTCATTCTTGAAATTTAGGGTGTGGGTTGCCCCAAAGGCGCGGGCTACCTGGAGCCGGTTTTCGTCCTGGTCGATGAGGATGAGGAGCGCGGGGGAATAAAACTGAGCGGTCAAGAGGGCCGCCATACCGATGGGGCCGGCTCCCACGATGGCGACCTTGTCGCCCGGATGGACCTGCCCGTTGATCACGCCGCATTCGAATCCCGTGGGGAAAATATCCGACAGCATCACCAGGGCTTCTTCCGCCACGCCTTCGGGGGCATGGTAGAGGCTGTTGTCGGCGTGGGGAATCCGGACAAATTGGGCCTGGGTACCGTCGATTTTGTTGCCCAAGATCCATCCTCCGTCCCGGCAATGGGAATACATGCCTTTCTTGCAATAGTCGCACTTGCCGCAGGAAGTGATGCAGGAAATGAGGACCTTATCCCCTTTTTTAAAGTTGGAGACCCCTGTGCCGATTTCCTCGATGACCCCGACTCCCTCGTGGCCGAGGACCCGCCCATCCGTGACCGTGGGAACATCACCCTTCATGATGTGAAGGTCGGTTCCGCAAATGGTGGAAGTGGTGATGCGCACGAGGGCGTCGCCCGCCTCCTGCAAGAAGGGTTTGGGTTTATCTTCCCAGTTTTTATTCCCCGGGCCGTGGTAGACCAAGGCCTTCATGGTGTTGGTTTTCTTTTCTTCCTTTACGATGGTTGGCATAACGGATCCTTTCCACAAACATCTATCCCTCGCACCCAATCTACCGTTGAAAGCTTTTTTTTATTATGACTGCTGTCATACCCCGGGCTGGGGCGGGGGCCTAGAATCAAATCAAAGGTTGGGTAACCGCCGCCAGGTTGGACGAATGACAAGCCGTGGGAGTAGACCATGAGACTCTTCGAGGGAAAAGTCGCCTTGATTACCGGCGCCGGATCAGGCATCGGCCGCGCCACGGCCCTTCTCTTCGCCCGGGAAGGGGCCAAGGTGGTGGTTTCCAACCGTACGGAAAAGACGGGCGAGGAGACAGCCAGACTGATCCGGGAACTCGGCGGGGAGGCTTTATTTGTGCGGGCCGACGTGTCCAAACCGGGGGATTGCGAAAACCTAGTCCAAAAAACCGTCGAAAATTACGGCCGTTTGGACGCGGCATTCAACAACGCCGGCATCGGGGGGGAAATGAAACCTGTCGCGGACTATTCGCTCCAAGGTTGGCAGGATGTTCTTTCCATCAACCTCTCGGGCATTTTTTACTGCATGAAATACGAGATCCCAATCCTTTTGAAAAACACCGTCGGTTCCATCGTCAATATGTCTTCCATCCTGGGACAGGTTGGTTTTGGGCCGGCCCCTGGTTATTCGGCGGCCAAACATGGGGTGGTGGGGCTGACCCAGGACGCGGCCTTGGAATATTCGCGCCGGGGACTGCGCGTCAATGCCGTGGGACCCGCTTTTATCGAGACCCCCATGATCGCGCCGGTAACCTCCGACACCCAATCCAAAGAAGCCCTTATCGCCCTTCATCCCATTGGGCGCTTGGGCCGCCCCGAGGAAGTGGCCGAACTGGTCCTGTGGCTTTCCTCGCAGAAAGCTTCCTTTATTACGGGTTCCTATTACCCCATTGACGGGGGTTATTTGGCAAGGTGAGAAATCAACCTGAGGTCAAGGGCCGTTAGTCGACCGCCCAGGCGGGTGTAAAGGCGGAAACGAAACGACGAAAAAGGAAAAGGCGATGGCGAAGCAAAGCGAGTGGATCTTGAAATTCGGCGAAATCGGCATCGGGGACATCCCCCTGGTGGGGGGGAAGAACGCGTCCCTGGGAGAAATGACCAGGAACCTGTCCGGCGCGGGAGTCAAGGTTCCGGAGGGGTTCGCCGTGACCTCCCGGGCCTATGAGGACCTCATCCGGGTCAACCGGTTGGCAGAAGTCCTGGAACGCCTGACCTTCAAGGCCGAGAAAAACCCGCTCCGGTTGAAAAACCTCGGCACCGCCGCGCGCATGCTGGTGTCCCGGGCCAGGTTTCCCGAGGGTCTGGAAACCGCCATCCAAAAAGCCTACGACGATCTTTGCCGGGAAAGCGGGGAAAAAAATCTTCCCGTGGCCGTGAGATCCAGCGCCACCGCCGAGGACCTGCCCGACGCCAGTTTCGCGGGACAACAGGAAACCTTCCTGAATGTCAGGGGCGTTCCGGCCCTCATCGCCGCCTGCCGCCGCTGTTACGCCTCCCTGTTTACCGACCGGGCCATCAGCTATCGGATCGAAAAAGGATACGCCCACACCAAGGTAGCCTTGTCCATCGGCATCCAGCGCATGGTGCGGTCGGATATCGGAAGTTCGGGCGTCATGTTTTCCATTGATACGGACAGCGGATTTCCCCGGGTCGTCCTGATCAACGCAGCCTTTGGTCTGGGGGAGACGGTGGTGCAGGGCGAGGTGGATCCGGACGAGTACATGGTTTTCAAGCCTCTGCTGGAAAACCCCCGGCTCATCCCCATTCTCGAGAAAAAACTCGGGTCGAAAAAAATAAAAATGACCTACGGCAAAAAGGGCGGGGGAACCAAGCTGGTCAGGACACTGGCGCTGGAACAGAAAAAATTCGTCCTCACCGACGCGGAAATCCTCCGCCTGGCCCAATGGGCCTTGGTGGTGGAGCAACATTACGGCAAGCCCATGGACATGGAATGGGCCAAGGATGGAAAAACCGGGGATCTATTCATGGTGCAGGCCAGGCCCGAAACGGTTCAATCGAGGAAAAAAGCCGGTGTCCTCAAGAGCTATCGGCTGAAAGAATCGGGAAAACAGTTGTTGACCGGGTTGGCGGTGGGGGACGGCATCGCGGCCGGACCCGTCTGCCGGATCAAGAGCGCCAAGGATATCGGGCTATTCAAGGAAGGCTCCGTTTTGGTGGCGGAAATGACGGATCCGGACTGGGTGCCGGTGATGAAGAAGGCCCGTGGCATCATCACCGACCATGGCGGGCGGACCTGCCATGCCGCCATCGTCAGCCGGGAGCTGGGGATTCCGGCGGTAGTGGGAACCGGGAAGGCCACTCACGTCCTGCGCAATGGCCAGACCGTTACCCTGACCTGCGCGGAGGGGCTGGAGGGAAAGGTTTTCGCCGGGGCCCTGTCCTTCGAGGAAACCGAAACAAAATTGGATCAAACCGGCGCCACCAGGACCCAAATCCTCATGAATATTGCCAGCCCGGGAGCGGCCTTTCAATGGTGGCACCTGCCGGTCCAAGGCATAGGCCTGGCCCGGATGGAATTCCTCATCACCGATTCGATCAAGGTTCATCCGATGGCCTTGGTCAAATTCGCGGAACTTAAGGACCGCAAAGCCAAGAAGAAAATCGAGCGGATCACCGAGGGCTATCGGGATAAAACCGAATATTTCGTGGACAAGCTTTCCCGCGGCCTCTCCCAAATCGCGGCCACCCAATATCCCCGTCCCGTCATCGTGCGCCTGAGCGATTTCAAGACCAATGAATACGCCAACCTTATCGGCGGTTCGGCTTTCGAACCGCCGGAGGAAAATCCCATGATCGGCTGGCGTGGGGCGTCCCGCTATTACAGCCCGGGCTACCAGCCGGGGTTTGAGTTGGAATGCCGGGCCTTGAAAAGGGCCAGGGAAATCATTGGTTTGGACAACATTATCGTCATGGTGCCCTTTTGCCGGACGCCGGGGGAGGCGGACAAGGTGCTGGCGGTCATGGAAAGCCAGGGGTTGAAGCGGGGGGAAAAGGGGCTCCAGGTCTATGTGATGTGCGAGATACCCTCCAACGTCATCCTTGCCGAGGAGTTCGCCCTACGGTTCGACGGTTTTTCCATCGGCAGCAACGACCTGACCCAATTGACGCTGGGCGTGGACCGGGACTCGGGGGTCCTGTCCCAGCTGTTCGACGAGCAGGATGGGGCGGTAAAAAAATCCATCGCGGACGTCATCCGGCGGGCCCATGCCTGCGGGGCCAAGATCGGCATCTGCGGCCAGGCCCCCAGCGACCACCCGGATTTCGCGGCCTTCCTGGTGGAGTGCGGAATCGATTCCATCTCGCTCAATCCCGATTCGGTGGCGGCGGTCCTGAAACGCGTCGCGGACCAGGAAAACACGGAAAAAGACCAAGGAGGCCCGGCATGAATAGCGAAAAGGCGATCAGACCCGAGTGGATGAGGAACCGGTTGCCGAATACGGATTTGTTTCTCGACCTGAGGCGATTCCTCCGACATGGCCTGGAACCCCTGCCGGAGTTGGAGGGCCTTTTGAGGGAGCTCAGGCCCTGCCAGGTCTTGTGCCTGGCCGCGAAGGAGGAACCGGTGACGCTTTACCGGATTTTGGAATCCCAGGGGTTCGAGCATTACGCCGAGCGCCAGGGAAGGCATTGGAACGTTTATATCCGGAATTGCAAGCTGGGGAGCGGGGAGAAAAGGGGGATGTCATGAGAACTCAAGGAATAAAACGCGGGTTTTGGGCCGGGGTGGCGGTCCTGCTATTGGCGCTGGCGGCGGCTCCGAGGGTTGCCGCGCAGGACCTGAAGGAAAACCAAAGGTGGATCGAACAGATCGATGGAGGGGTTGTATTTCCCGCGAGCCAAGCCAACGCGGCGGCTTACGGGGCGGGGATTGGCGGTGATATTTTAGTGGGCTACCGCTTCAGCCGGGATTTCAGCTTCTCGGGCGACCTGGGCTATTACGATTGCGACCAGAAGAACTCCGGCGCCCTGGCCGGAGAATGGCTTTATACGCCCTTGATGGCGGTGGCGCGTCTGAATTTCGGATCGGCGCCGGTCAGGCCTTTCCTTTTACTGGGGGCCGGCATCGCCTTCAATACTTTTTCCGAGACGCCCGCTTATTCCGGCATCAAGACCAGTGAGCGTGAAACGGACCTGCTTCTTTCCCCCGGCGCCGGGATATTGGTGGTCATTGGCGGCAACGCGGCCCTTTACCTCCAGGGAAGGCTCGATTTCAATTTCACCTCCGAGAGGGCTTCCGGCAGCCCCTTTACGGACAGTCCGAGCTTATTCATCCCGGTCAAGGCGGGGCTTAGCTTTTTCGCGTTGTAAACGAAGTTCTTGGATTTTAGGAATGGAGGCGTCCCATGCATCATCTCATGGCGAAGTTCTGGTGGATTCTGGCCTTAAGGGGGCTGTTGGGAATCCTATTGGGTTTGGTTTCCATTATTTGGATCACCCAATTGGAAATGCCGTCGCCGGATATTTTCGGAATGGGGCTTTTTCTCCGGCCGGCCGCCATTGTGGCGACCCTCCTCCTCATTTTAGGTATTTACGCCTTTATCGACGGGTTATTCGCCCTTGTTTTGGGTTTTCAGAATTACGGCGAGGGACGCCACTGGTGGAGCCTTGTGCTGGAGGGGTTGGTGAGCCTGGGACTCGGGGTCGTGGCCTGGGTGGCGCCGGGAACCGGCGCCCTGGCCCTGCTTTATTGGATCGCGGGCTGGGCCATTTTCACGGGTCTCCTGGAGATGTTCCAGGGGGTGGAACTCAATGAATACCGGGACCGGCGCAAGCCTTTTTTAATCGCGGGAATCATCTCGATTCTTTTCGGCATCATCGTCCTGGCCTTCCGGGTGGCGGGCGTGGAGCTGGTTTGGGCCTTGGGCGCCTATGCGTTCCTGTTTGGGGTCCCGCTCCTCACCCTGGGGCTTCGGCTCCGTCATTTCGTGAAATTGGCGCAGAAAGGCGCATGACCGCTGTCATAAAAACATGTGCCGGAACCGTTTAAAGTAGGCTTATTAAGATGAAAGGAGGAGCTTCCATGGCGGACGCAAGGGCGGAATCCAAGGACAAAGGTGTGGGAGCGACGGTAAGGAAAATATTCGACTTTTTGGCCGCGATCAAGCTTTTGGCCGGCGATGTCCGTGTATCCATCCAGGAAAAAGCCGATGGATTCCTTCGCCGGGTCCAATATCTGTTTGTGGTGTATTTGTGGATTTCCATCGGCCTTGTTTTTTTGATCCTGGGCCTTTTCGACATACTCATAGACCAATGGGGAGTTCCCCGGGGCGTTGTTTTTTCCCTCGGCGGCGTTCTGATCTCGCTGGTCTCGGTTATTTTTCTTCAGACCGCCAAGGTGAAGAAACATCGGAAATATTAAAAGGAGGACGTCATGTCGTTCAAACAAAAGGCCTCGTCCGCTTGGAGCGAGTTGAAGCAGAAAATCCAGGACAAGGAGAACCAGAAGCGAGTGAAGGTTGAAGTCGAGAAAAGGCTGAGGCAGGGGAGGGAAGCCATCGAGCGGCTGGAGAAAGAGCTGAAGGATCCGGAAAACCAGGCCCGGGTGGCGAATAAGTTAAGGGAAGTCGAGGCCAAGGTGGCCAAGGCGAAAACAGAATTTTTGAAGCGGAAAAAACAGGCCATGGCCTATACCCAAAAGAGCCCGGAAAAGGCCCTGGTGGTGGCGGCGGCGGCCGGCGCCTTGGCGGGAGCCCTTTGGGTGGCCATCAGCAAGAAAAAGTAAAGGAGGAAGATATGGGACAGGTCAGGACGCAGGGCAAAGAAAAGACGCAGGTTTTAACGCTGGTGGGGCCGTCCCCGAAGACGGAAGCCTCGACGAAGCAAGATTTGGAAATGGCGGCCTATTTCCACTGGTTGGGAAGGGGTTGTCCCAGCGACGACGCCCTCACCGATTGGATCGAGGTCGAGAAAAAATGGGGCGGGGAATCCGTCTCGAACAAAATGGACGTACAGGCCTAATCTTGAAGGAGGCTTTATGGATACCAGCTCTTTGGAGAAATTGAGGTGGCGCATGGCGAAGTGGCTCTGGGCGCCGCCGGGGGGGATGCCTCTCTCCGATCCCGAATACGCCGAGTGGATGAAACCGGCAGGACGGCCGGTCAAGAACAAGACCTGGCATCATTACAAGGATGGGCGGGGAAGCAAGATGGAACCGGTGAAGAGGATTGACCAGCTCCATCTTCGGGGAGGCTTGACGCACCACGAGGTCACCAGGGCCCACACCCCGAAAGCCGTCATGGAGTTTAGGGGCAAGGGTTTTAAGGTGGAAAGGCGGTCCAGCCGGAGCCGGTCCAAGCGCAAAAAGGGTTAGGAAGCCGGGGCCCGGGGTTAAACCAACGAACCGGGATCCCTTTTGCCCCCTTTAGAGGAATGATAGGATTTTACCAATTCCAATTCGGCCTCTTTTTTTTCCGCGTCGGATAATTTTTCCTGCATCAGGGGAAAAATTTCATCTTCCTCAAAGCGGAGGTGGTCCTGAAATTCGGGGACGAATAAAAGCATGGATTCCAGGGAACCGTTTTGGAGAAGGCCGGACAAGCGGGACCGGTCCGATAGGATCCTTTGGAGCTTCTTTTCATTGGGGGCAAGGTGTCGTCCCAGGATTTCCATGAGTTTTGCCTCGGCTTGGAAATGGGGTTCCAAACGGTTTTGGAGGAAGTCGCGGATTTTAGCGGAGAACTCCATGAAAATACTTCCGCCTCCGTCTTTTTGGATTGTCTTGAGGGTTTCGGTGATCTCGGCACAAACCTCAACAGCCTCTTGACGCCATTGGGTAATGGGCAATAAAAAATACTCGGTTTTCATTTTTCCTCCATGTTTCAAGACAACTATAGTGTCTTCACTCCCTGAACGTTATGACCCTGGTCACTAGTTTCCATGATGATTTATGGGTTTTAAGGAGTTTTTCACTTTTATGCCAGCCGTCATATGAATGGTTCGACGAATTTTTTAGATTGGGTTGGGAAGATCAGGAAACCGAAGCATGAGGGTTATTTCAGGGGAAAGGACTAGGTCATGAAAAATTCACAGCTATATCCAACACTGGGTTTTCTCATCGGCTGGGGATCCCCCCTGGGCGCCTTGATGTTGAGGTACATCGCCCATCCCGAGCCACTTTCCCCTTATGGGTTCGTGGCAAGGGAATGGGAATCCAACTCTTTCTTTTACTGGTACATGCTGGTGGGAACCTGCCTGGTCTTTACCTGGATCGGCGTTATTTTGGGAAGCCATGCGGATCGGGAAAAGGAAAAACATCTTGAAAGGATCGGTTCCTAAAACCCATCCCGGAGGATCCTCATGGCCCTAGGCAATCCAACGCCCCCCGAGATTCCCATTCCGCCCCCCGCGGGCCGGATCTCCCGAATCCCGCCCTTGAGGGCGGCGGGGCCGAGATGGAACATCCTGGAGGGTGTCTCCCGCTATCTTCGTTTTCGAATGCTTTTACGCAAAAGAAGCCGGAGGTCCTCCCGTCCCGCGCCAGCCCTTTCTCCGGATTCCTTGGACCACCATGACATCGACAAGTTGGCTTGATCCCGGTCCTCCAACCTGATGCCGCTCATATGGGATGTCCCCCTTTGGGGTTTAGTCTAGCTCCGTTATTCCTTTGAATGGAATCTTGATTCGTGAAGGTGCGGCTATGGTTATCCAACCTCAACTAAGCGTCGGGAGGATCGCCGCCGAAATGGAATCCTCCATCCCTTATTTTGAAAAGCTCATGATTGACTACACCCTTGACGGGGACCAAACCCTCCATGCGGCTTGTGGGAAAATCGGCCTGCCCGTGGAGGAGGCGATCATCGCCTTGGCAAAAATCGCCGCGGCCGAATCCCCGGGGCTAAACTGGGAAGCCAAGCCGCTGGCCGACCTTTCCAACTATATCGTCCGTGAGCACCATGCCTACACCCGGATCCAAATTGCGAAAATCAACGTCCTGCTCCGGGAAGCCGCCCTGGTCCATGGGTTTTCGAACCCCCAGCTGTTGATGTTGAAAAATTTGTTCCTGGAAATGGGAGGCGAGACGCGAAGCCACATGTCCAGGGAAGAGGAGATGCTTTTTCCCTATCTGGCTCATCGGGAGAAGGCCGAGGAGGATCATCAAGCCCTTCCCAATCCCTTCGCGGAAAGCCCTTTTTTCCGCCAACCGGCGAGGATCCTCCAATGGGAACACCGGATGACGGGGGAGGAATGGGTACAGGTCCGCATGTTGACGGACAATTACCGGCTCCATGAAAAGGCCGGGGAGGACCTTCGGAAGCTCTACTTGGCGTTGGAAGAACTGGAGATGGATCTCCGCCGCCACGTCCACTTGGAAAATAATATCCTGTTCAAGCGGGCCGTCGAAAAGGGATGGGTGCTGTAAAATGGGATTGTCCGCGGGATAGGTTAAATCAGGTTTCGGGGAGGGTGTCCATGGTTAAAATCGAGCACCGGCATGTTTCAAACGGAGCCTACAGCTTGGGGTTTATCGGCGCGCTGATTTACTATCTTCAACAGGCGGCGGGATTCTGGACGGTCATGATCGGGATATTCAAGGCCATCTTTTGGCCTGCCTTCCTGGTTTACCAGTTGATGTCATTCTTGAAAATGTAAAAGGGCTTTTCGGCTTGGCCCTTAATGCCTTTCCAGGGAACGGACCGTTTCCTTTTCCGCCAGGCCCCTCTGGACCAAGGTTTGGTGGATTTCCGCCAAATTTACCGGTAACGGGCGGTCGGTATTCAAAAACAGGGTCCCCAGGTCGGGAGAGGGAGGCTCCCATCGGCCGGCCATCCTCCGGTAGATGTTCATGTCCGCGTCGGACCCGAAATGCCTGGCCTCGGAAAGGCGCTTGTCCGCCGTCTCGTGGTAGATCATGCAAACGAAAAAGAGGAAAGGAAGGCGCCATTCCTTCGCCAAATCCAGGAACATTTCCCGCCATTCTTCCTTTAAGAAACTGGCGTCCACCAAGACCCTCTCCCCCCGGCGAAGGGCTTCCCCGGCCCTGAGCAGGAGGTTGTCGTAGGTTTTTTCCGTCCATTCCGGTTTATAGATTCCCTTCTCGTAAGCCGTACCTGGCTTGGAATCAAAAGAAGACCCGGATAACTCCTTTCGGACAGCGTCGGAGGACAAAACGATAAAACCCTCCCGTTCAGCCAAATGTTTGGCCAAACTACTTTTACCGGTTCCCGGAAGGCCGCCCAACAACACTAGGCAGGGTTTTTTCGCGGAAGGCTCCAATTTGGCCAATGCCAGTAAAAAATGGAGATGGCTCTTTTCACCGGCCTTGAGCTGGTTTTGCGGTGATTCTTCCGGATCCTGGGCCTGAAGCCCCCGGACCAACCCCCGGACCAGGTGACGGTAGGCGACGTAAAAGTCCACCAGGTGATCGGTCGCCTCGCCGGTCATTTTCAGGAATTCCTTAGTGAAGAGGGAGGCTTGGTCCTTGTAACCGGCCGCTTCCAGATCCATGGCCAGAAAGGCTGTGTCGCTCAGGGGATCGCAGCAGCGGTAGCGGGGATTAAATTCCACGCAGTCGATTACGGCCAAGTCCTGGGGTTCGGGCTTGTCCGGAAAATAATAGATATGCTCCAGCCGCAGATCGCCGTGGCCGTCCCTGGCGGCTTTGGCCCTCAAGGCGATCCGGCCTTTTTTATGGTCGAGGGCTTCCTCGGCGAGGGCCGTCAGCTTTTCCCGGAGCGAGGGTTCCAGCAGGAAGGAGGGAAATTCCCGCAGTTGGTTCAAAACCTGGCGCCAATCCTCCATCACGGCCAAGGGCTCGGCCCACTTTGAGACTTCCGGTCCGCGGGGGGCGTTCCGGTAAAATCGGGTGAGTTGGTAGGCCAGCTTGGTCCAAAATATTTCCGGCAGGACTCCCCCTTCCAAAAGCCGGCTGAGTCGCCGGTCGTCCGGCAGACGCCTCATTTTCACGGCGTATTCCACCACCTGACCGACTCCCTCCAGCGAAAGGCGGTTGCCGACAAGGGTGATGGGAACAACCCCCAAATAGACGTCTTGAGCCAAGCGTCGGTTGAGTTCCACTTCCTTCTGGCAGAAGTCCAGTCGTTTTTCCAGGGTGGAATAATCCACGAAGGGGTAACTCACGGTTTTTTTGATCTTGTAGGCGAAGGCCTCGGTTAGAAGAACAATGGAAAGATGGGTTTGCACGACTTCCAGCTTTTCCACGGGGTAGGGGAAGGAAAGGGTTTCGCCGCCTAAGCGGGAAAGTAAATGCTCAAAGGCTCGGTTTTCCATGGGTTTTTCCATGAGGATCCTCCTTTTCGCCGGAAACGGTTGAAAATCCATCATAGGGATAACCCCATAAATAACTATGACTGGAGTCATAAATTTTCCATAGCTTCAAAACCATAATGAGCGGTGAAGCGGGAATGAATGGAGCTGCCACCGTGAAAATAAACCCGGACATGAGCGTGGGCCAAATGGCCGCCGAGAGGCGGGAATATATTCCCTTATTCGAGAAAGAAGGAATTGACTATTGCTGCGAAGGCAGCCGTTCCTTGAAGGACGCCTGTTACATCGCCGGAGTGCCTCTCCAAAAAGTGACGGAGGCCCTGGAAAAGATCGAACCGGAGTCCGTTGAATGGTATTTGGCCGGCAAGGATTGGCGCAAGGAGTCCATGGCCTCCTTGATCGACCATATCCTCGTTCGCCATCACGCCGGCTGCCGGGGTCAAATGGCCCGGATCAGCAAGATGCTCGGGGAAATGACCGCGGCCGATGGCAACCGGCATCCGTCCCTGCCTAAGCTCAGGGATTTATTTTTGAAGATGGCCGAGGAAATGGAAGGGCATATCCGCGAGGAAGAAGAGCTGGTTTTCCCCTCCTTGGTCGAGGCCGAAAGGGCTTCCCTCAAGAACGAAATCATTCCCCATCCCTTCAAGCATTACAGCGAGTTCAGCCATCCTTTGCGGATCCTCCAATGGGAATATGGACTCATGGGCCGGGAGTGGAGGGAAATCCATGAATTGACCCATCACTTCCAAGCGCCCCCCGGGGAGGAAGCTTTTTGGGAACCCCTTTATTCAGCCTTGAAAGAAATGGAAAAGGACGCCAAGGAACATGTTCATTTGGAAAACAATATTCTTTTAAGCAGGGCCATCCAAATGGGGTTATTAAACAGAGTGCCGGCAAGCTAGCCGCCGGGCTGGAGGTGAAAAAATGGTCAAACTTGCCTGGGCTAAACCTTATTTCAAGGACCGAGAGGACGCGGCCCGCCAACTCGGCGGGAGGCTTTCCGAATACAAGGGCCAAAACCCGCTGGTGTTGGCCGTTCCCAGGGGAGCCGTTCCCATGGGGAAGATCGTTGCCGAGGCGTTGGATGGGGAACTGGGCTTGGCGCTGGTCCATAAAATCGGCGAGCCGGGGAATCCGGAGTTCGCCTTGGGGGCCGTCAGTGAAGGGGGCGAAGTTTACTTGGCGCCCTATGCCCGGGCTCTGGGCCATACGGAAGAATCCCTGGCGCCGGAAATTTCCCGGCAAATCGAAATTTTGAAACAACGGCGGAAGCGTTACGCTGCCGCCGGGCCCCTTCCCAACGCCGACAAGCGGATTGTCATCCTCCTCGATGACGGCATCGCGACGGGATCCACCATCCTGGCCGCCATCCGGGAAGTCCGCCACCAGGGACCCCTCAAGGTAGTGGTGGCCACGGCCGCCGCGCCGCCGGACGTGGTTGAGAACCTGCGGCGGGAAGCGGATGAGGTGGCGGCTTTGGCGGTCGAGGCGGATTTCGGGGCGGTGGGTGAGTTCTTCGAGAATTTTTCCCAGGTCACTGATGAGGAGGTGGTGCGGATACTGAAAGAGGGAAGAAGCCGGCCCCGGATAGCCTAGGTGCGCCGGCACTAAAATAACGAGGAGGATTTCCATGCCGCCATTTACCGAGGAAAATACCCACACCCTGAACGTTACTGAGGCTCTTCGGGCCCGTTACACCTGCCGGGATTTCCAGCCCACCCCCGTGCTCAAGAGTGTCCTAATGGAAATCATGGAGGAAGCCACCCGGGCCCCTTCCACCGCCAATACCCAGCCTTGGGAAATATTTATCGCGTCCGGAGAGCCGTTGGAAAGGATCCGCCGGAATTTTTTGAGGGATTTCGAGAAGGGCGTGCCGCCCAATCCCGACATCCCTTTTTCCCGCCATTGGCCCGATTCCCTCAAGAAAAGGGCTGAGGAGATCATGGCCCTCCATCGGTTGAAGTCCACGAACCACCCGGGGGAATCCACCGACGCCAGGGAGCACCAGCGCCGGAATTTTGGCTTCTTCGGGGCGCCGGCCGTGATTTACCTTTGCATGGACAAGACCCTGGGCTTTTGGTCCTTCTTCGACCTGGGTTTATTGGCCCAAAGCATCATGCTGGCGGCCTTAGAACAGGATTTGGACACGGCTACCGCTTTGATGCTGGTTTCCTATCCAGACCTGATCCGGGACGAGTTGGAAATCCCGAAGCATCTCTCGGTGGCCATTGGAATCGCCGTAGGTTATGGAACCAAGGCCCAACACCAGGATGACACCCGCAGTCCCCGCAGGTCCCTTGCGGAAGCGGTACGGTTCAAGGGTTTTTGAGGGGAGGATGGCTCAGGAAGTCCGGTTCCGGAAATTTCCAGTCCGTTGTGGTTCCAACCATATCTATTTGAGGGATCCGGGCTGTAAATCTTGACAGCCTTCAGGAGGAATGCCATAGCACCCACCATCGTTAAATCACCCTCCTTTTACCTCCGCAGGACCAGGGATTGCCGCGAGAAATTGATCCAACGCGTCGATCCCGACGATCTCCACGAATTCAGGACATCCCTCCGGCACCTGGAGGCGGCGCTCCGGCTCGAAAAATCCCTGCTGGGGGACAAACGATACGATCGGGAGAAGGCGGGGATCAAGTACCTCCTGGGTCTGACAGGGCCCCTTCGGGAGGCCGACGTGGCGGCCCGGTTGCTCCTGTCGGCGGGCTTGCGGGTGAGGAAGGAATCACCGGAACAACGGCGGAGAAGGGAGGAAGCCTTCCAGGCCATCCTGGCTTCCCCGCATTTTGAATCGGGGCTGCGGGAAATGGTGGACTGGCTGGAGCCAGGGACGGGGAAGGCCCGCCGCAAAATGCGGTCCGCTTTTAAGAAGGAAATAACAAGACTTAAAAAAATCCTTGGGTCCTACGAGAGCAAGGGCCCCCGTCGGAAGAACCTTCATCGCCTGCGGATCCAGGCCAAGCGGCTTCGTTACGACCTGGAACAATTCGAATTCCTCCATCCCACCCATCGGAAAAGACTTCTCAAGGCGGTCCGCGATGTCCATCACCAATTGGGACTGTTGAGGGATCTGCAAACGGCGGGAAAAAGCCTCGCGGGAAAAAGGGGAAATCCCTTTTGGGCCATGGAGCGAAAGAAGGTTCGGGACTCGACGGCCGCCATCCGCCGCTTGGAAGGCTTGGTTCCTTGAGGAAACAGGCCCGATAGTCCTGTTTTTGGCTGATACCCGTCATAGTGAGGGTCGGAGAGTATCCTTATGCTGGAGCCAATCACGGTTGAAGAGGAGGCGTTCCATGGAAGGCCAAGCGCTTTGGATCAAGGATCATCAGCTGGTTTTGCAAGCTGACGGCCGCAGGTTCCTTTCCGATGCCAACCCAAAGGATCCTGGCAACGCCCCACCGACACCCGAAGGTTATTTCACCGCGGCCCTGGCGGGAATCGTGGTGAACCACATCGCTTCGGCATTGCAAAGCTTCGGAGGATCACGGCGGGGCCTCTGTGTGAGATCCTGGGCCCACTATGAGATGGCCCCGGAAAGGGTGGAATCCTTCCGCCTGGAAGTGGAGCTTCCGGAAGGGCTTTCCCGCATCCAGGAGGCCGCGGCCAGGAAGGCCGTGGAGGATAGCCCCTTCCTCCGCATCTTCAGCCACCCCTACCCCGTGACGGTGGAGTACCGGCAGCCCTCCACTTCCGAATCCTTTATTTCGTAACCAGTCTTAACCGGGCAAGGCCCGCCGTTGGAATAGGAGGGATAACATGAATACCAACCTGGGAGAAAGCGTCATCGTCCCGGTGGATGGAAAATCCGTTTGGGGAGACCTGATTTTAGTTCCAGGGGCTACGGGATTGGTGCTTTTCGCCTATGGTTCCGGAAGCAGCCGCTTCTCCGAGAGGGAACGTTTCGTGTCGGGAAAATTGAATGAGGCGGGGATCTCGACATTTTTTATCGACCTTCTCACCCGGGAAGAGGAGGAAACGGACCTCCTGACGCGGGAATACCGATTCAACATCCCGTTACTGGCGGAGAGACTGGCCTCAGCCTTGGAATGGGCGATGAAGGGACACCGGACGAAGGAGCTTAGGATGGGTATGTTCGGGGGAAGCACGGGGGCTTCGGCTTGCCTTGTCGCTGCGGCGAAGGAGAGGTTGGGGGTTTCCGCGGTCGTATCCCGGGGAGGCCGGACGGACCTAGCCGACGAGGTTCTTCCCCAAGTCACCGCAGCCACGCTTTTAATCGTGGGGGGGAAGGATTCAGGAATCCTGGACATCAACCAACAATCCCTCGGCCTGTTGGGCTGCAAGAAAAAGAAGCTGGAGATCGTGGCGGGGGCCACCCACCTTTTTGAGGAACCGGGGGCGCTGGAGCGGGTGGCTTGGCTGGCCGAGCGCTGGTTCAAGGTCCACTTGTGATGTGGTTGAAAAAAACGGCAATCAAGGGGGGGATATGGATTACATCAGGACCTATGACGCGGGAAAGAGAAAGGCGGATGAGATGAAAAAGAAAACGGGAAAAAAAGGAAGAAGGCCGGGGAATAGAAAGAAGATCGCCTCTCCCCTGGGGGACCATTTCACCGGAGTGATCGCGTTGGAATTGGAGACGGGCGGGAACGGAACCGTCCCGGTTAAAAAAAGGAAATAACAAATCGTTTATTTTGCCTTGGAAGGCAGGCGGAGCGTTTTGCCCGCCACCATGAAAGCTCCCTTGCCGCGGTGGTGGAGGGTTTTGGGATTCTTGACCGAGGGATCCACCCAGGCCTGGATGACTTTCAGGACGAAAAAATTATATTTTTCGGCCAAACGGGAATCAACCAGGCTGCATTCCAAGCTCGCATAGCAATCCTCCAGGAGCGGGGCTTTCACTCTTTTTGCCGGCGATACGGCCAGTCTGAATTTTTTAAATTTATCCACGGCGCGACCCGAACAGTTTCCGCATCCCACGGTCTTTCCGGCCAGTTCCACGGTCGGGATATTGATGACGCATTCCCCCGATGACCTTAGGTTTCCGAAGGTCACGCTGCCTCCCCCGATGACACAGCCCACCAGGGGCGGTTCGAAATCCATCATGGTATGCCAGGACATGGCCATGACGTTGGGCCGGCCTTTCAAAACCGTCGTCACCAGAACGACGGGTCCAGGTTCCAATAACCGGTAAACTTTCGCTAGGGGGCAGCTTTTTTTCATGGTTAAAGGATAACCGCGCCCCAGGCCGAAATTTATGACCTGGCTCATAGGTTAATTTCACCCGGAGCAGGAAGATGAACGCGGGGTTTCGCAGGGCGGAAAAATTTGAAAGTAAATATTCCCTTCCCGGCGGTAAGCGGGGGCCCCGTCCTTCGACTCCCTTGGTTCTGAATCGCCATAAAAAAAACCTCAACTGGGGGAGCGTAATCGAGGCGGGGAGATGGGCAGGGCGATATGGGAACATCCGGACCTGGACAAAATCATGGACAAGGCCCGTCCCAAAGCGGAAGGGGAGCATTGAAGGGGAGTCAAAATATCAAAAAGGAGGGTGTCATGGCGAAAACGAAAATGGGAAAAAAAACTAGACCCTTGTTAAAGGAGGAGGATAGGCGTAAGGCTGTGGAGGAGGCCGCCTATTACCGCTGGCAGGGGCGTGGCGGGGAGCACGGCCGGGATTGGGATGATTGGATGGATGCGGAAGAGGAAGTGGCGCAAAATGTTTTTGACCGTGAGCCTGAGGATTGACCGAGGGGATCCTGGCGCCATAAACGGCGGTAGGTATTACGGTTAGGTTCCACGGGGTTTATGCCGGATTTTCCTGGTGTTCATCTAAACGAGACAGGAAAAGGGCATTGGGTAATTTCCGTAAAATCAAGTTAAACGTCGTTCCCTCGAACGGATCCAATACTATGGCAATCCGACCATGGCGGAGGGACCATGTTTTCAAGAACTGAAGGATTTTGAAGACTAAAACAACGAAAGATAAACCCTAATCAACAGGCCTGATTGGCATTGCAATTGCTTTAACAAAGGCAATCTTGGATGACAAAGGAGGTTTCTCATGTTGACGATGGCGAAAACCAAATGGTCAGGGTTTCCGGCGGTCAAAAAGAGCCCCCTTTCGAGCATTGAACTTTTCCGTCTGGTTCCTCCCTCCCTGCTCCTAAAAATGGATAAATATATTACCGAGAAAAGGTACGCGAAGCATTCCTCCATCTTCCTGGAGGACGACCGGGCTGATTTCGTATGGTTCGTCCTGGAAGGCCATGTCAAGGAAACCCACCATTCCCCCGACGGCCGCAGCCAAACCCTCAGTTTCGTCGGTCCCGGCGGTTTATTCGGGGTTTCGGCTTTTGACGGGGGCAAATATGGGTTTCATGGCATCGCCGAGACCGAGGCCGTCGTTCTGTCGGTTTCCATCCAATCCTTCCGCGGACTGATGGAAAAGGTCCCTGAACTGGCCAGGGCCGCCCTTTCCCAAGTCTCCCGTTTGCTTCGGCATGCCAAGGATATGCAGACCTTTTCCCAGGAATCCGCGGAAAAACGCCTCCTTCATGTGTTGGTGGAAATGTCTTCGGACTATGGTGCGACCATTCCCCTGACGAGGCGGGAAATCGCCGAGATGGCGGGAACCGCCGTTGAAACCTGTATCCGCGCCTTCAGCCGTCTGGAAACAGCCGGGTTCATCGCCTCCGTGCACGGGAAGTTGACGATCAAAGATATGGAAGGTTTGAAGGAACGGCTCGAGAATCTTTGAGCAGACTCGCGCCGACAAGGTTGGTTGAAGAAACCAGGGAGGGGGTTGTATGAAAGTCGAATGGAGGTTGGAAGGCAAACAGACCGTTCGAAAGCTGAATGCCGCCAAGGAAGGAAACGACCGCTCCGCGGTTAGGGTCCCTCCCGCCTCGTCCCGTTCCATAAACCCGCTCTTCCGGACGGCCCATTGTGTCCAAATATTTTTCAATCATTCCCCGCGATGGGGAGGTGTGAAATGAGCGCTTTTCAATTCCGCTTCTGGAAAAAAATGATCCGGCTGATCCAGGATTTTTATGATGGAAAGATTCTTTTCCACCCCATGGTGAAGGAATTGCTGAAGGACCTGGAACTGGCCAAGCTGGAGGATAAGGACCTGGTCCGGAAATGGTACGATTATTTCTACCCGCTGGAGGAAGCCGATTCGGAGGCTTGGTACGAGATGAAGGATATTGATTTTGACTCGATCAAGCCCAATCTCCAAAAAATGATGGATTTCCTTTTGGAACAGGAGCAGCTTTTATCCCTTTCAACCCGCCGTCATCCCAGCCACCGTAAGTTGGACGCTGTCCAATATTAATATGGAGATCAAAAGAGGTGGAAATGTTTTTGGATGCGGGAACGAAAATAGAAATCTTTTTCGAAAAATGCCTGTTGTGGATGTTCGAGGGGGGAAAATCACCTTTCCGTCCGGATGACACCCCAAGGGAAAGGGTCCGGTCCCAGTCCGGCGCGGTTACTTTCAAAAACCGGCTGGAAAAATAATGTTATCTGATCCGGATCATAGTGGGATGGCGCCCAAGTCGTAAAATAAGGATCGAAAGGGATTCTTGACAGCACACCGTGAAGGTGCCAGCGGATTTGATCCGACGTGGTATGAAAAAGAATCTCCTTTCGTTGGCAACCCCGGGACTAGGTGTCATCCCCCGGGGTTTTTTGTTGTTGGGGAAAAAACTCCGTTCCATCTGACTTGGATCATAAGATCGGAAGGGCGCCGGCCTTAGGATGGTGCCAACGGGCCGAATCGGGAGCCCTCATCAAAAAGGAGGATGGAATGAAAAAAATAAAGGCAAAAGCCAAGAAAGTCTACAAAACCTGCGCCGGATGCGGCACCAAGGTTTTGAAAAGCAAGGGACTCATGTCGGGCGGCAAGTTCTATTGCTGCGGCGACTGTAAATAGGCGGCCAGGTCAGGTTCAGGGGAGGGGGTCCCATGAATATCCTCTTGTGGATACTGCAGGCCCTGCTGGCCGTTCTATTTTTTGCGGCCGGCTATGTCAAGCTGTTCGAACCCCAAAGGCTTAAAGCCCAAGGGTTGGGGGACGTGGGGCTCCTTTTTTTCGTCGGCGGGAGCGAGATATTAGGGTCCTGGGGGCTTGTCCTTCCCGCGGCCTTCCGGATATTCCCCTGGCTGACGCCCCTGGCGGCCTTGGGAATTTCCGCCATCATGGTCCTGGCCGCGCGGTTCCGCCTGAAGCGCCGGGAATCGGGAGCCGCCGCCCTCACGATGGTCCTCATGTCCTTGTCGCTTTTCGTGGCTTATGGCCGGTTTTTTCTTTCGCCCTTGTCTTAGAGGTGTCCCTTGGGAACCAACCAGAAAATCGCCGAAATCTTCAACGCCATGGGTGATATCCTCGAAATCGAGGACGTACCTTGGAAACCCCGCGCCTACCATACGGCCGCCAGGTCCCTTGCGGAGCTAGCCGTTGATGTCCGGTCTTTATATAAGAGGGGAGGCCTCGAAAGCCTTGAGAAAATCTCCGGTATTGGGGAAGGTTTGGGCCGGAAGATCGTTGAGTATTTAAATTATGGCAAAATATTCGAATATGAAAGGCTGAAAAAATCCCTTCCCAAGGGTATGGAGGAACTCCTGACAGTCCCGGGCCTCGGCCCTTACCGGGTGGAGAACCTCTTCCACCACGGCATCCATTCACCGGCGGACCTCAAGGACGCCGTCCGGGAACACAAAGTCGCGGGCCTGCCCGGATTCGGCACCAAGAGCGAAGAAGTGATCGGACAAAGCCTGGGCCTCCCAAAACCCCATGGAGACCGTAAATCCCGGGGAAAAGTCCTTCCCGCGGCGAACAAGGTCCTCCAGTACCTCAAGCGCTTGAAGGAAGTGGAGCGTGTCGAGCTGGTCGGCTCCCTCCGGCGGAAAGAAAAGACCGTGGGCGATATCGACTTGTTGGCCGTCACGGGCAAGCCCCAGGCGGTTATGGAGGCCTTCCGGGCGATGCCGGACATCGGAAAAGTGGTGCTCCAGGGCCCTAAAAAATCCGAAGTGCGGTTGAAAAACGGGCTCCAGGTGGACTTCAGGGTTTTTCAACCGGAAAGCTTCGGGGCGGCCATGATCTATTTCACCGGCAACAAGCAGCACAATATCGAGCTCCGGAAAATCGCCCTCCGGAAGGGCTGGAAACTCAATGAGTACGGCCTTTTCGACCGGAAGGGCAAGTTTTTGGCGGGCGAAACGGAAGAGGGGATCTATAGGGAGCTTGGGTTTAAGCTTATTCCTCCCGAGAAGAGGAAAAACGAGGGGGAATTGGAACACTATCGGCGATAACTTCGAGAAAAGGGGATGGAAAAATTGCTGAACTGGCTGCAGTCCCTACTCGCCCATTACGGTTACCTGGCTGTTTTCGCGGCGCTCTTCATCAACAACTTGGGGATTCCCTTTCCCGGGACGACGATGCTCCTGGGGGCGGGCCTTCTGGCGGGCGAGGGAATCCTCTCCCTCCCTTGGACGGTCCTCGTCGCGACGTTAGCCTGTTTCCTGGGAAGCAACGGCGGCTATTGGCTTGGGCGGCGTTATGGGGAGAACCTTCTGGAAAAAATCCATTGGCTCCGTCTCACCCACCGGCGGATCAAGCATTTGGAGAAGTTTTTTAAGAGGTACGGGGCCAAGGGTGTTTTTTTCGCCCGCTTCGTGGCGCTGCTCCATCCCCTCATTGGCTTAATGGCTGGCACGGGCAAAACACCGGGGGGCCCCTTTCTCATTTACAACCTGGCCGGCTCGGCGGTCTATGCCCTCTTATATGCCTCGGCCGGGGACGTCTTCGGATCCCGGTGGGGCCTTCACGGCATTTGGACGGTTCACATCACCCTCTATGGGGTTCTCCTGCTGGCCGTAGCCGCCTTACTGGTGTTTTTTTGGCGCTATTCCATTCACAGCTTTTTCGGTTATGTTTACTTTAAAAAAAGGTAGGCGCTACTTTTTCTTGAACTTGGCCCCATGGGGCCGGGCCTTGAGCAGGGGCTCGATTTTGGAAAATTCCTCCAGGGAAACCTGGTGGGGCTCCCCTCCGGTCATTTCGATCAGGCAGATCTTCTCTTCCGGAGCGAAGGAAAAGGCCCCGACCTGTTCCAGGTTGAGCCACAAATCCTTGTTGTCGATGGTTCGGACGCGGATAAAGGACATCATTCCCTCCCGGATAGTCGAATCCCGGTTCGTTATTTTTTTTGAAGAGCGTGCTGCGGCAGTTTTGGCAATAGTTTTTTCTCCAACAAGGCCGCGACTTTCTTTTTTTCCTCATCGTTCAAGTGCAGTTGAAGCAAGGGAAACAAGTTGTCTTCCTCGAAACGGATGTGGGTTTCTAAACCCTCGGCGAAGAGGAGCAGGGAGTCGATGGAATTTTCCTTGAAAAGGGACCGAAGCTTTTGGTGGTCCGACCTCATCCTTTGGGACGCGGGATTTTGGCCCCCCGCGTGGCGGTCGAACAAGGCCATCATCGCCTCTTCCGCCTTGAAGTGGGGCTCCAGGCTGTTTTGAAAAAAGGACCTGGCTCCTTCGGACAGACCCTCCCAGGCTCCGTGGGCGCCGTCTCCCCGGATGCTTTCCATGCAGCGGCGGATCTCCTGGGCGGCTAATAAAGCCTCGTGATGCCCCGCCGTCAAAGGCCAGAGAAATTTTTCCCTTTTCATATCGCGCCTCCTGTCTTTCAGGTTAAAAGAATGCCGCCATCCACTACCAGCATGGAACCGGTCATGTAGTCGGCGGCGCTGGAGGCCAGGAATTGGACGACCTTGGCGATGTCCTCCGGCTGGCCCATCCGCCCGAGTGGGATCCGGTTGGTGAAGCCTTCCATCATTTTCCTCATCTGGGCTTCGGTCATGCCGCTGCCCCGCAGGGGTTTGGCCGTGCCTTCGGTGGCGATCGCGCCGGGAGCGATGGCGTTGACCAGGATGTTGTGGGGAGCCATTTCCACGGCGAAGTTCTTGGTGAAGCTCCAAACCGCGCCTTTGGAGGAATCGTAGGCCGCCAGGCCCACCATGGAGGGATGGAGGCTGTCGATGGAGGCGATGTTGATGATGCGGCCGCCCTTGCCCTGTTTCATCATCTGGAGGGCCGCGGTCTTGGACAGGAAAGCCAGGCCTTTTAAATTCACCGCGATGACCTTATCGAAGAGGGAAGGTTCCATCTTCAGCATGGGCACCTGGGGATAGATGCCGGCGTTGTTCACGAGGATGTCCAATTTCCCGAAATCACTGACGCAGGCCTTGACCGCCTTGGCCCAACCCTCCTCTTTGGAGATGTCCGCCACCAGGGTCCGCACCTTGCCATGCCGGAGCCGGTTCGGCACATCCTTCAACGCGGACTGGTTCGCGTCGGTCACCAACACCTCGGCGCCCGCTTCCACCAGCCTCTCGACAATCCCAAACCCGATCCCCAAGGCACCGCCCGTGACGATGGCCGCTTTTCCGGTGATATCAAAGATGCTTCTGGTTCCCATGGGTCGCCTCCATTCGTTTTTTCCAACAACCCTAGGATGCGCCGAAATGGATTTTTTGGTTATGACCCGAGTCATGTTACTTCTTAAGATTTTTTCCCGGTTTCGCCAGGAATGGTCGTAAAGCCGCCGGGATGTCCGTTCTGCATCCGCAATGCTTCAAATGGCCCTTGTGCCACTGAACCCTCTGTTTTACTGTGGGGTTTCTCGGCATTTTGTGGTTTTGATGCCAGGCTCTGTTTATTTTTTTCATGGCGGCTCAGTCCCCGCTCCGGCGCCAAAGCCTCCCGGCCAGGGCGCCATTCACTAGGTCCAGGACCAGGGATTCCAGAGCCCAATACCATAAGAGGCGGAAGGGCAGGTTGATCAAAAGCATGAGGCTCAAGGTTTGCGCCAAGCCGCCCACCAAAAAGACGCCTGAGCCGAAGATCAATCCCTTGGATACCGGTCCCCGTCCCGGGATCCATTCTTTGGACATCCTGAAAAGGGCAAGGAAAATCACCCACCCCAACAGGCTGAACAAAAAGGAATAGGCAAAAAAGGAAACTGGCGGGGGTCCCGCACCAGGCATCATGATCTTGCTCCACACCTGGAAATATTGGGGGTCCTTGTAATAATCCATTGTTAAAACGGCTCCCGCCGAATGGATGATTTGGGAGATCACGGACATCCCCAACACCGTTAAAATGAATTTTCCCAACACCCGTTTTTTAGTCATGGACCCTCTTTTCGCATTGTTCATTGCCCCGAGATTATTTAAGAGCAAGTTCCGGAATATGCCTATGATTCCCGTCATAAGTCCGGAAGCCGGTTTGTTTTTTTACCCTGATAATTTTGATACAGTAGTGCCCATGCATTCGCTTCCGCGTATCTCCTTTTTCCTGACCGTCGTTTGGTCCGTCCTTTTTGGACTCCATTTCTACATTTGGGCGCGCCTCATCCGGGATATGGGTGTATTAGAGCCGTGGAAAACCAGGCTCACCCTCCTCTTAATCACCTTAGGAATTTTGATTCCTTCCGGGCTTATTCTCACCCGGTTCGCTCCGCGGGTACTTCTCGCGCCGGTCATGTGGGTCATTTATACCTGGCTTGGCATGGCTTTTTTCCTCAATGTCCTTTTGGCGGTGACGGACCTGGCCAAGTATTTGGCCGTCATCCTGCCGGTCGGCCTCAGGGACAGGCCCGTGGATCCCGAGAGACGCCTTTTCCTGGCCCAACTGGCGGGCGGTATCGTCCTTTTTTCCAATTTTGGAATTTCCTTGGCGGGGCTCATCGGAGCCACAGCCTCCGCGGTCCAGGTCAAAAAGGTGAAAGTGGGCTTGCGAAACCTCCCGGCCGAGCTGGAGGGTTATCGGATCGCCCAGATCAGCGACCTCCATGTGGGGCCCACTATCGGTCATGATTTTATGGAAACCATTGTTTCAAAAGTGAACGAACTCGCTCCAGACCTGGTAGCGATCACCGGTGACTTGGTGGACGGCACTCTTGAACAACTCCGGAAGCATACGGACCCCCTCAGGGATTTACGCGCGGATGACGGGGTCTTTTTCGTGACCGGCAACCACGAGTATTACGTGGGCGACGTGGACGAATGGATGGACTATCTAAGGGACATGGGTATAAGGGTCATGCGTAATGAGCGCGTCACCATCCAAAAGGGGTTCGAACTTGCGGGGACCGACGACATTTCCGCCAGGGGCGGGGATCACGGCCAAAATATCCCGAAAGCCCTGTAGGGGCGGAATAAAAATATACCAGTGGTATTGATGGCCCACCAGCCACGTTCCTTTAAGGAAGCCAAGTCCCTGGGGGTGGACCTCCAGCTTTCCGGCCATACCCACGGCGGACAAATTTTTCCTTTTCACTATGTGGTCGCGCTTTTCGAACCTTACTTGGCGGGGTTGTATCAGAAGGGTAACTCCCAACTTTACGTCAGCCGAGGCACCGGCTATTGGGGGCCTCCCATGAGGCTGGGGGCCCCGGCGGAGATCACGGAAATCACCTTAAGCCGGGGTTAAGGTAAAGGTGCGACCCTTATTTACGACTGGGACCCGTTTCCTTTCCCCTCCAATGTCCCTAAGTTAGATTCGAAGAAAAATTAAATGAGTCGGTTGCGGAGTTCTGATCAAGCCCGTTATTCGAGCCGGATCCTTTTCGTGCCTCCAGCCTTCTGAAAAGGATCCCTGCATGAGCACCAAACCCCAACGCTGTTTATTCGTTTATCCCCGATTCACTTCCCAGTCCTTTTGGAATTTCCGCGACGCCTGCGACCTGGTCGGGGCGAAATATCCCGAAGCGCCCTTGGGACTGATCACCGTGGCGGCCATGCTGCCGAACGGATGGGAAGCAAGATTGAACGACTTGAACGTCGGGGACCTGAATCCCAAGGACGTTGAATGGGCCGACTTGGTTTTCATCGGCGGCCAGATATTCCAGCAGAAAGAGCACCTGAGGCTGATAGACCATTTCCGCGGTTTGGGTAAAACCACCGTGGTCGGCGGACCCGACGCCACCTCCAGCCCGCACCTCTACGACGGGGCCAGCCACTTGATCCTGGGCGAGGCGGAAGTGACCTTGCCCGAATTCCTGGCGGATTTTGAAAAAGGAGAGGCCAGGCACCGATACGATCCAGGGGATCGGAAGGCCGAGATGAAATCATCCCCCACGCCCCGGTTCGACCTTTTGAAATTCTCGAATTACCTCAACTTAAGCATTCAATGGAACCGCGGCTGCCCCTTCATGTGCGAGTTTTGCGACATCATCGAGCTTTTCGGGCGCGTGCCACGCGGCAAGACCGTGGAACAGCTGCAAACCGAGCTCCAGAGGATCTATGACCTGGGCTACCGGGGCCAGGTGGGCATCGTGGACGACAATTTCATTGGCAACAAGAAGGCCGTTAAGACCCTGCTGCCGGCCCTGATCGAATGGCAGAAGCAACACGATTGGCCCTTTGACTTCAGCACCGAGGCCTCCATGAACCTGGCCGACGACGAGGATTTGATGGGCCTGATGGAGGAGGCGGGATTCACCTGGCTCTTCACCGGCATCGAGACCCCGGACGTGGCCACCCTGCTCTTGACCCAAAAACGCCAGAACACCCACCGTTCCATCGCCGAAAGCATCCACAAGGTCAATCGCCACGGCATGATCGTGATGGCGGGCTACATCGTGGGGTTCGACGGGGAATCGGGGGATGTCGCCCAAAGGCTCCTGGACAACATTGAGGACACCCATATCGCCGTCAACATGGTGGGGCTCCTGATGGCCGTTCCCAATACCCAATTAACCAAACGGCTCAAAAAAGAAGGCCGCCTGGACGAGGGATTCGAAACCCCCATGGATTCCGCCGGCGACCAGTGCGTCAGCGGATTGAATTTCACCACCACCAGGCCCAGGTTGGACATCCTCCGGGACTACGGCCGCGTGGTGAGGGAAATCTTGACCCCCCTGAAATATTTCGGCCGGGTCCTGCGGAGTTCCCTGATGCTCAACGCCTCCAAAAGGCGCCAGCATTTCAACCCCTGGAACCTTTTCAAGGATCTGCAGGCCCTGTTCAAGCTTTCCACGAGGATGATGGCCAGGCTATCCACCGGTTATTACTACTGGAAAACGCTAGGCCTTACCCTCCTCAAAAACCCGAGAGCCTTCCGGGACGCGCTGTCGCTGATGGCCCTCTACCTCCATTTCCAGAAATTCAGGGATGTCATCCTGGACCGGTTGACGATGGACATCGACAAGCTGGAAAGGGAAGGGGACCCGAGGGTCCGGACAGCGGTGACAGCATGAGATCCATCAACAGAAAGGGCGTCCATCTTGGCGGAAGCGGCCGGATTCAATTCCATTCCCGCTTCCTCCTGTTGTTCGGACTCATCGCCGGGATCGGATCCATTCAACCGATTTTGGCGGGAGAAGTGGAATCTTCCCAACCCGACTATTCCGCCGCCAAGGAAAATTTGGCGGCCTTTATCCGAAAGGAAATGTCCGAGGACCACGTGAAGGGTTTGAGCCTGGCCCTGGTGGACGGTGATGAAGTCGTCTGGAGGGAGGGATTTGGAGTTTCGGACGAGATCAACAAAACCCCCGCGACGGCGGACACTCTCTATAGGGTGGATTCGGTTTCGAAAATCCTGACGGCCCTGGAAATCATGAGGCTCGCCGGAAAAGGCAAAATCGGGTTGGACGATCCCTTGGCCCGTTTGCTGCCGGGTTTTTCCATCCATAACCGGTTCCGCCGGTCGAAAAAAATCACCATCCGCTCCCTGCTGGCGCACCACTCGGGCCTACCGACGGCCTATCACCAGGGCATGTGGGTGGAAAAGTCCGAAAGCCTCGCGGGTCTGGTGGAGGATTTGAAGCAGGACTATTTGGTGTCCCCGCCCCAAAGCTTTTATAAATACTCCGACCTGGACTACAGTCTTTTGGGACGAATCATCGAACTCCTGGATCACCGCCGCTTTGCCGAAGCCATGGGGAAAAATATATTGAAACCCTTGGGAATGGAGTCCTCCACGTTCGACCTGAATCCGGGGGTCCGCGAAAGAATGGCCAAGGGTTACCGGGAGGGGAAAGAAACCCCTCCCCTTTACCTCCGGGACAGCCCGGCCGGGGGGATGGTCTCCTCCGCCGACGACATGGCCCGTCTTATCCGCTTTATCTTTACCGGGAAACCGTCCCTGGTGGGTTCGGGCACCTTGAATTCCATGTTTCGGGAGCAATATTCCGGGCTGCCGCTGGATTTTGGGCATCACATGGGACTGGGTTGGATGTTAAACGGCTTAGGAATGAACGATTCCAATAGCCTAGCCTGGCATGATGGGGACTATGGCCCTTTCTTCTGCCGTGTCGCCCTGCTGACCAAGGAAAAACTGGGGGTGGTCGTTCTTTCCAACACCTCGGAAGCGCGTGAGATGGGCGGGGAAATCGCCTTGCGGGCCTTGAAATTGATGAGGGAAGCCAAATTCGGCGTCCCGGCGGACCTCGCAAAACCAAAGACGGTCATGCCGGCGTTGGTGGATATACCGGAGGAAAAAATCAACCAATACATCGGCTTCTACTCGGGGGTCGGCAAGGCCGCTGAAATTTCCAAGGGTGGTACCCACCTCCGGGCGGATTTGATGGGGCACCAATTCGATTTAGTTCCCACCACGGAAAACAAGTTCATCCCTAGGATCATGATTCTCTTTTTTCCGATTCACATTCCCCAATATGGCGTTGAATTCGCGACCGTCGCGGGGAAAGATGTGGCGATCCTGAGCGGTTTGGGCGATCCCGTTGTTTTTGAGAAGATCCGGCCGGTTCCCATTCCCAGGGGTTGGGAGGAGTGTTTGGGCCGCTATCGGCTGGATAATCCCGATGGAGAAACCGAATTCAAGGACATGAGCCTGGAGGACCGGGGAGGCCTCTTGACGGTGAAGGCCAAGATCACGAGTAAAATTTTCAGCGTCACGAACACGGATTATTTGATCACCTTGGAATCCATCTCCGATAGGGACGCCATCATCTCGGGCCTTTTTTACCCGGACGGGGATACGGTCCACTCCAGCCGGGAGGGCGGGAAAATCCGGCTTTATTACGCGGGACTTCGTTTCACGCGGATCGAGGACCCGTTCCATCGGACCGATAACAAACTGGCGGCGAAATAAGTTGGGGAAAATAGGCGGTGATGAGGGCTTAAGCCGGAACAATATTTAAGACCACGGAGCCCCGGATCTTCCCCCTTCTTAAATCCTCCAAAGCTTGGTTGGCATCTTCCAAGGGATAGGCGTTCACCCTTGTTTTCAACCGGATCCGGCCGGCAAGGCCGAGAAACTCCTCGCCGTCCTGCCTCGTCAGATTGGCCACTGATCTTAAGATTCTTTCGCCCCAGAGAAGGGAATAGGGGAAGGAAGGTATGTCGCTCATGTGGATTCCCGCGCAGACGACCACGCCTCCCTTACCCACCGCTTGAAGGGCCAATGGCACATGGGCACCGACGGGAGCGAAAAGGATGGCTGAATCCAAAGGGCAGGGAGGCTTTTCGCCGGCTGCCCCGGCCCAAACCGCTCCCCTTTCCCTGGCGAAGGCCTGGGATTCGACGTCGCCGTCCCGGGTGAAGGCATAAATTTCCCGGCCCTGACTCAGGGCTACTTGGGCCAGTAAATGCGCCGAAGATCCGAAACCATAAAAACCAACCCGCTTGCCCTTGCCGGCCATTCGAAGGGCACGCCAACCGATCAGGCCGGCGCAAAGCAGGGGAGCCGCTTCCAAATCCGAATAACCCATCGGCAGGTGGAAGGCGAATCCCTCCTCGGCCAGGCAATATTCGGCGAAGCCTCCATCCAAATGGTAGCCGGTGTAGCTGGCTTGATCACAGAGGTTTTCCCGGCGCGAAAGGCAGAAGCCGCAGATCCCGCAGCTTTTTCCCAGCCAGGCGACGCCGACCCGGTCGCCGGCCTTAAAATGTTTAACTTCCGATCCCAGGGATTCGACCATCCCCGCCACTTGGTGCCCGGGAACCAAGGGCAATTTGGGTTCCTTCAATTCACCCTCCACAATATGAAGGTCCGTCCGGCAGACTCCGCAGGCCCGGACTTTGATCAACAACTGGTGCTTTCCGGGATTGGGCTTTTCCAGCAAACTTAGGACTAAGGACCGCCCCGGCCCCGTGAGCACCATGGCCTTCATAAGGGCTTTCTTCCGGTTTTTTTTATGGGGGGGGATCAGTGGAAGGGATCGCATTTCAAGCCAGCTTCCCCGGGATTAACCCGGATGTTTCAGGGTTTTGAGAAAATTCCCGAGAACGCCGACACTCAGCAGGATGACTAACCCAAAAAAACCGGCGGGACCCGGGTCCCCCCCGACGCCCAGGCGGTTCATCGCCAGCATCATGCCGACGATCGCCAGACCCAGGACGATGGAGAAAACCATCATGGCGGGGAAGAAAAGGTATCCCCAAGCTTTTTTCTTCCAGAGTTGGATGGAGGCGATGAACATGGCCGGAAGAACGATAGAGAGGTCCAGCACATGGACC
>Ga0265319_1000386_pt1 | contig 31876 bp, 21 predicted proteins | sample 4824metaG_FD_192443 | JGI IMG/M metagenome (GOLD analysis project Ga0265319, IMG submission 192443) | Rhizosphere microbial communities from Carex aquatilis grown in University of Washington, Seatle, WA, United States - 4-8-24 metaG | ecosystem: Host-associated > Plants > Roots > Rhizosphere >...
GCACGAGCCGCACCGCGCGCACCTCTATCCGCGCTCGGCCGAGCTGGTTCGCGACGCGCGCGCGCTCGGCGCGCTCGGCGCGACGATCTCCGGCGCCGGTCCGACCGTCCTCGTGTGGAGCCACTACGAGCAGACCGCCGCGGTCGCCGAGCGGCTGCGCGAGCGCGCCGACGGCTGGGCGGACGTGCTGCGCGTGCCGTTCGAGTCCCAGGGCGCCGACGTCGTCGACGTCTGAGCGGCGGCTACGCGCTGATCGTCACGACCGTCCCGAGCGGGATCGCGTGCACGAGCCGGCGCACGTCGGCCGCCGGCGCGCGCAGGCAGCCGAGGCTCGCGGCGGAGCCGATCGTGCCGGGCAGGTCGGTCGCATGGATCGCGATCCGGTCGCCGCCGCCCCAGCCCTGCGGCGTGTTCGGCTGGTGGGCGCTGAGCGCGAGGATGCAGCAGCCGTAGGGCGAGGCGGGATCCTCCGTCAGCAGCTTGTCCGTGACGGCGAAGCTGCCGGTCGGCGTCGGCGTCGAGGGGCCGCCGATCGCGACGGGGAAGCGCATCACGACGCGGCCGGCCCGTCGCACGACGACCTGGCGGCGGCGCAGCGAGGCGACGATGCCGTAGTCCGACCGGTACGGCACGAGCGCCGCGCTCACGGCGACCCAGCCGATCCGCCCGTTCGGCAGCGCCGAGCTGATCACGCCCAGCCACGAGCCGCGCCGGCGCACGACCGGCAGCACCGTCGCGGAGCCGAACTGCGTGCGCGGCGCGACGCCGCCGACGACCGGCCCGCCGGGCGACGCGTGCAGCCGCACCGGACGCGTGACCTGCACCGTGAGCCGGCCCTGCGGCGCGCGCGCCGCCGCGGCCGGGGAAGCCGTCGCGCCGGATGCCGAGGGCACAGGAGGCGCGGCGGTCGCCGGCGCCTGCGGCACCACGAAGATCGTCGCCCGCGGGGCGGTGCCCGCCCCGCCGCAGCCGCCGAGCACGAGCGGCGTGAGGAGCGCGAGCAGTCCGGCGCTACGCCGCCACGTCATCCAGCAAGGGTTGCAGACGCGCGCGGGCGTCCTCCAACCCGAGCCGCGTCAGCAGCTCGTCCGCGACGCGCAGGTAGTCGGCGCCGAGGTCCGGGCGGTAGTCGACGATCGACTGCGCGCGCTCGGCCGACTCCGCGTACGCGATCGACTGGCGGATCGTCTGCTCGACGAGCTTCTCGCCGAAGTGCTCTCTGAGCGAGTCGAACGCCTCGCGCGAGTGGCGCGTGCGCATGTCGGCGATGTTCAGCACGACGCCGAGCCACTCGAGGTCGGGGTTGAGGTTCTCGCGCGCCAGCTCGATCACCTCGAGCGCCTGCTCGACGCCCTGCATCGCGAAGTACTGCGCCTCGGCGGACAGCAGCGCGTAGTCGGCCGCGACGAGCGCGTTGACGGTCAGCAGGCCGAGCGCGGGCGGGCAGTCGATCAGCACGACGTCGTAGCCGTCGTGGACCTCGCGCAGCGCGCGCCGCAGCGTCAGCTCGCGGCCCATCTTGCCGCTCATCGCCAGCTCCGACTCGGCCAGCCCGAGGTTCGCCGGGATGATCCCGTCGTGGACCGCCTCGGCCGCTCTCGCGCGGCCGCTCAGCACATCGCCGACGGTCGGGCTGGCCTCGGGATCGACGTCGAGGTAGTCCGACAGGTTGCCCTGCGGATCGAGGTCGACCGCGAGCGTCGAGAGGCCGATGCGGCGGAAGACGTCGGTGAGCGTGCGCACCATCGTCGTCTTTCCGGTGCCGCCCTTCTGCGAGAGGACTGCGATCGTGACCGCCATGCGCGCCGCGGACGATAGCGCCGCGGCGCGGGCGATCCGCCGGTCTGCGTCGCGTCTCAGCCGACGAGCGAGCCGCGCTCGGGCGCGAACAGCTCGTCCTGCTCGGCGGTGACGACCGGGACGTCGACGAACGACAGGCGGTGGCGGCCGACGACGAGCTCGTCGCCGTCGCGCAGCGGATGCCACTCGATCCGCTCGCCGTTGACGAACACGCCGTTGAGGCTGCGGTCGTCGAGCACGCGCACGCCGTCGGGCTGGCGCACGACGAGCGCGTGGCGGCGCGAGACGGTCGGGTCGTCGAAGCGCACGTCCGCCGCGAGGCTGCGGCCGATGCGCGTCCACTCGCGCGTCAGCTCGTACACGACGGCCTCGTCGCCTTCGGCGTAGACGAGGTACTGGCCGGGCGTGTCGACCTCGGCGCGCAGCTCCGCCAGGCGCAGCTCGTCGTCGCTCGACGCGTCGGGCAGCGACGGGGCCGGGACGCTCGCGGTCGTGAACAGCGACGCGCGCACGAAGGCCTCCCCACCGCAGCTCGGGCAGGGCGGCAGCATGTCGGCCGCCGCGAGAGACACGACGTAGTCGCAGGCCGCGCAGCGGAACGTGCCGGTGCCGACGAGGGTTCCTGACGTGTGTGACTCCATGTCCCCAACCTCCACCGCACCGCCGCGAGAGGGAGCGGCGACGCAGGTAACAGATGTGATGACGAGCTGACCAGGCGCGGTACGCTCGCCTGACCGCGGGGGCGGCCCGGGCTCCTCCTACCCAACCACGCGCTGCGCCGAAACGTCGGCGAGCGGTACGTACGCGTACCTGACGTGCGCCAACCTGGCGCGTCCGGGAGGAGCGGCGCGTCCGCCGGCGAACCGAGAGACATGTCGCAGACGGTCCACCACGCGCCCGAGCTCGAACGCCATCTGTTGCGCCGCAGCGTGCTGGCGCTCGCGGCCGGCCGCGACCACTGTGACGGCTGCCACCGCACGCCGCTCGTCGGCGAGCGGGTGCACGTCTACGACGGCGGCCGCGTGCTGTGCGAGCTGTGCCGTCGCGAGCGCCGCGAGGCGCCGGTGCGCTCGCAGCCCGTGCACGGCAGCGAGCACGGCCTCACGGTCCGCCGCGCGGCCTGACGGCCGGCGGGCGGCAGGCCGATCTCGGCGGCCGTTCACTAGACTCCGGCCCGCCGTGGACCCCGTCGTCGTCAGCGTCAACATCGCCCGCCCGCGCGCGGAGCTGTTCGCCTACCTGGCCGACGTCGCCAACCACCCGGAGTTCAAGGACCACTACCTCGGCGACTGGCACCTGACGCGTGAGGAGAGCGCCGGCCGCGGCGCCGGCGCGCGCTTCCGCGAGAAGCTGCCGTTCAACCGCTTCGGCTGGGGCGACTACACGCTGGTCGAGGTCGATGCGCCGTACCGGATCCTCGAGCGCGGCCGCAGCGGCAAGTTCAACCGCGTGCGCGCGCTCGGCGAGTGGACGCTGCACGACGCGCCCGGCGGCATGACGCGCGTCGAGTACCGCTACGAGACGCAGCCGGCCAAGCCGAGCGATCGCATGATGGAGCTGGTCGCCGGCCGCGGCTGGTGGAAGCGCAAGCTGTCGCGCTCCGTCCGCCGCCTCCAGGCGATCCTCGAGGAGGATCGCTCGCGCGGCAGACGAGCGACGATCGCCGCCCGCTAGACCAATAGACTTCCCGCCCCTCATGACGAATCGACTCCTCCGCCTCCCACTGATCCTTGCCCTGACGCTGGTCGCCGCCCTCACGCTCGTCGCCTGCGGCGGCGAGAGCGAGCCGACCCACCACGGCGTCGACGAGGGCTCCTACATCCAGGCCGGTCCGCTCGTCTACCAGGTCGAGATCTCCCGGGCGCTCAACCCGAGCAACGTCGAGGACGCCCAGTACCTCGCCGGGCTGCCGGCCGGCACGCCCAGACTCGCCGGCGATGAGGAGTGGTTCGGCGTGTGGCTGCGGGTCCAGAACGCGACGAACGCGCCGCACGTGAGCGCCAGCCAGTTCAAGATCGTCGACACGACCGGGGCGACGTACTACCCGATCGGGCTGCCGAGAAGCAACGTCTTCGCCTACCAGCCGGTCGACGTGCAGAGCCAGAACGGCCAGCCGGTCGAGCCGGATCCGGAGAGCGCAGCCGGCTCGGGCCCGATCAACGGCTCGATGCTGCTGTTCAGGCTGAGAACGTCGGTCTACGCGAACCGCCCGCTGAACCTCGTGATCACGCCCCCCGGCGGTGGCGCGCCGTCGACGGTCGTCCTCGACCTGTAGGTCTCAGCCCGTCGTGGGATGCTGGAGCGCGGCGGCGAGCACGCCGCGCGCCGCCGGCGCTGCGACGTCGCCGCCCGCGCCGGCTTCGGGGAACAGCAGCCCGACGGCGATGCGAGGGCGCTGTGACGGCGCGAAGGCGACGAACCAGGCGTCGGTTCTCGGGACCGGGGGCGCGTCGCTCGCCTGCTGTTGGTCCTGACCGGCGGGCGGCACGGTGTCGGCGATCTCGGCGGTGCCGGTCTTGCCCGCGACCTGCGCGCCCGGTATCGCCGCGGCGGTGCCGGTCCCGTAGGCGACGACGGCGCGCATCATGCGCGCGACCTCGCGCGCGACGGGCGGCCGCGTCACGCGCACGAAGCGCGGCCGCTGGCCGAGCTGCAGCGTCGGGATCGGCCGCAGGCCGTCGTCGGCGATCGTCGCGGCGACGGTCGTCATCTCCAGCGTCGTCGCCTGCACCAGGCCCTGCCCGATCGCCGAGGAGCCGACGGCGAGGTCGTCGCCGATCGCGTCTGCGCTCGGGATCGTGCTCTCCTGCGCGCCGGGGATCGTCGGCTGCTCGTTGAAGCCGTACCGCTGGGCGACGTCGACGAGCCGTCTGGCGCCGAGTCTCGCGCCGAGCGGCGCGAAGACGGAGTTGCACGAGTTCGCGAACGCGTTCACGAGCGTGCCGCCGCAGTACTCGCCGTTGGCGTTCTCGAGTCTCACGCCCGCCAGGAACGCCGCGTCCTCCACCGGGAACGTCGTCTGCGGCTGGGCGACGTGCGACTCGAGCGTGCCGGTGAGCGTGACGATCTTGAACGTCGAGCCGGGCGGCTGGAGCGCCGAGAAGGCGACCCCGGCGAGCGCCAGCACCTCGCCGCTGCGCGGGTCCATCGCTGCGACGCCGCCGTAGCGGCCGGCGAGCGCCGTGATCGCGGCCTGCTCGAGCGCGGGGGAGATCGTCGTGTGGACCGGCGGCGCGGCCCGCGGCACGCTCTGCGCGACGACGCGGCCCCCGGCCGTCAGCGTGCCGCCCGGCTGCCCGGCCAGCTGGGTCTCGAAGACGCGCTCGAGCCCCGAGGAGCCGACGAGCGCGCCGGGCGGGTAGCCGAGCGCGCGCAGTTGGCTCGCCTCGTCCGCCGGCGCCGGCTGGAGGCTGCCGACGATCTCGGCCGAGACGGCCGGTGCAGCGGAGTGGCGATCGCTGCCGGCCGCGAGCACCGTCCCGTCGCGCGCCAGCAGCGTGGCGCGCGTCGGCAGCGACGTCTGGCGCGTGAGCTGCTCTCCCGGTCCGAGCCCGGGGAAGACCGCGTTCGGCCGCCACGCGACGCGCATCGCGTCGCCGCTGCCGCTGACCGGCAGCTCCAGCGTGCCGTGGACGAGCCCGAACACGCGCGTGCGCAGCATCACCGTCACCGGGATCTCGTCGGCGGAGCGGTTCCCGACCGGTCCCACGACGAGCGACCCGAGCGTCGCCGTCTCGGCCGCGGCGCGGTAGGCGGCGGCGAAGTCCTGGAACGAGGTGCGCGCTCTCGCCGCGCCGTCGAGCAGCGCGTACATGCGCGTGTAGTCGCCCTGCGCCCACAGCGTCGCGTAGCGCTTCGCGGTCGCGCGCTCGGCGGCGCCGGGGCCGCCGCCCAGCAGCAGGCCGAGGACGAGCGCGAGCAGCGCGAGCCCGGCGAGCGCCGGCACTCCGCGGCGCACCAGCCGCCGCCGCCGCTCGACGTCGGAGCGGGAATAGCGCGGCGCGGGCTGCGCGTCCCTGCTGGCACCTGCCTCCACGCCTGCGGAGCGTAGATCATGCGGCGGCGCGCGGCCCCACCCGGCGCGTCCTGCATCCTGTCCTTCAGATGACGACGCTCGACTGGATCATCGTCGTGCTCGTGGCGGTGTTCGGCCTCGCGGGCTTCCGGCGCGGCTTCATCGTCGGCGCGCTGGCGCTCGGCGGGTTCGCCGCGGGCGCGATCCTGGGCGCGCACCTCGCCCCGCGCCTGCTGCCCGACGGTGCGCGCTCGCCGTACGCGCCGCTGTTCGCGCTCGTCGGCGCGCTGCTGCTCGGCGGGCTGCTCGCCGGCGCGCTGGAGCGGCTCGGCGCGCGGCTGCGCAACGGCCTGTGGATCCCCGGCCTGGGCGCGCTCGACGGAGTCCTCGGCGCGCTGCTGAGCGCGGCGATCGCGCTGGGCCTCGCGTGGCTGGCGGGCGCGGTCGTGCTGCAGACGCCGGGCCTCGGCGCCCTGCGCGTCGACGTGCAGCGCTCGTTCGTGCTGCGCCAGCTCAACGCGGTGCTGCCGCCGTCGGGCCCGCTCCTCAACGCGCTCGCGCGCTTCGACCCGCTGCCGTCAATCGCCGGACCGGGCGCGGCGGTCGCGCCGCCGTCGCGAGCGGTGCTGGGCACGCCGGGCGTGCGCGCCGCCGCGCCGAGCGTCGTGCGGATCCTCGGGACGGCCTGCGGCCTGGGGATCGAGGGCAGCGGCTGGGTCGGCGCGCCCGGGCTCGTCGTCACGAACGCGCACGTCGTCGCCGGCGAGCAGGACACGGTCGTGCAGGCGCCGGGCGACGGGGCCGGCAGCCGCCCGGCGACGCTCGTCCGCCTCGACGTGCGCGACGACGTCGCCGTGCTGCGCGTCGCCGGGCTCTCCGCGCCCCCGCTCGCGCTTGCGCCCGATCCCGCGTCCGGCACCGCGGGCGCGATCCTCGGCTACCCGCTCGACGGCCCGTTCGACGTCGAGGCGGGGCGGATCGGCGCCACGCGCACCGTCATCTCGCAGGACGCCTACGGGCGCGGGCCGGTGCGCCGAGACGTCACGCCGCTGCGCGGGCGGGTGCGGAGCGGCAACTCCGGCGGGCCGGTCGTCGACGCGCAGGGGCAGGTGCTGGCGACCGTCTTCGCCGCCACGACGAGCGGCCCGCCGGGCGGCTACGGGGTCCCCAACGCGGTCGTCGGCGACGCGCTCGCCGCGGCGCGCACGAGCGGCCAGGTGTCGAGCGGCGACTGCGCCGGCTGACCAGACCGCTACCCTCCACGGGCTCATGAGCGTCAAGACCCTCGTCATCGCCGAGAAGCCGTCCGTCGGCAGAGACCTCGCCCGCGTCCTGCCCGGCCCGTTCCAGAGAGGCGAGGGCGTGCTCGAGGGTCCGCAGCACGTCATCACCTGGGCGGTCGGCCATCTCGTGCAGCTCGCCGAGCCGGACGAGTACGACGACAAGTTCAAGAGATGGCGCATGGCCGATCTGCCGATCGTGCCCGACAAGTTCAAGCTCGTCGTGCGCGACGAGCGCTCGAGAAGACAGATGAACGTCGTCAAGCGCGCGCTCGGCCGCGACGACGTCGAGCTGGTCATCAACGCCTGCGACGCCGGCCGCGAGGGCGAGCTGATCTTCGCCTACCTGTACGAGAAGGCCGGCTCGAAGCTGCCCGTCCAGCGCCTGTGGCTGTCGTCGATGACGAAGGCGGCGATCGAGGACGCGTTCTCGCACCTGCGTCCGGGGTCGGAGCTGGCGTCGCTGGAGGACGCCGCCCGCTCGCGCAGCGAGGCCGACTGGATCGTCGGCATGAACGCGACGCGCGCGGCGACGATCCGGCTGCGCTCGTCGTTCGACGGCGCCGTGTCGCTCGGCCGCGTGCAGACGCCGACGCTCGCGATCCTCGCCCGCCGCGAGGAGGAGATCCGCGCCTTCAGACCGGAGCCGTACTGGATCGTCGACGCGTCGTTCGCGGCTGCCGGGGAGCGCCTGTACGAGGGCCGCTTCCATGCCGGTGCGCAGCCGCGTGTGGCCTCGGCTGACGAGGCTTCCGCAATCGTCGCGGCTTGCCGCGGCAACGAGGGGCTCATCTCCAAGCTGGAGAAGTCCAAGCGCAGAGAGCGCGCGCCGCTGCTCTACGACCTGACCTCCTTGCAGCGCGACGCCAACTCGCGCTTCGGCTTCTCCGCGCGGCGCACCCTGGCTGCTGCCCAGCGCCTGTACGAGGAGCACAAGGCGCTCACGTATCCGCGTACCAGCTCGCGCTACCTGCCGAGCGACATGATCCCCGAGATCAAGCCGATCGCCGCGATCGTCGGCGGCCGCCGCGAGTACGCGGCCGGCGCGGCGTTCGTGACCGGGCTCGACATGCTGCCGCTCGGCCGCGTCGTCAACAACGAGAAGGTCACCGACCACCACGCGATCATCCCGACGAACGCGCCGCACCCGGTCGACAAGATGAGCGACGACGACGTCCGCATCTACGACATCGTCGCGCGCCGCTTCCTCGCCGTCTTCCACCCCGAGGCCGTGTTCGAGAACACGAAGGTCGAGACCGAGGTCGCCGGCCACATTTTCCGCACGCGCGGCAAGGTGATGCTCGTGCCGGGCTGGCGCGGCGTCTACGGCGAGGAGGCCGACGCCGAGCCCAGAGAGGGCGACGAGGACGAGGGTCGCGAGCAGCGGCTGCCGAGACTCGAGCAGGGCGAGGCGGTCGAGACGCGCGACATCCGCTCCGAGGAGAAGGAGACGAGACCGCCGCGGCGCTACTCCGAGGGCTCGCTGCTGGGCGCGATGGAGACGGCCGGCAGACTCGTCGACGACGAGGAGCTGCGCGAGGCGATGAAGGACTCCGGGATCGGCACGCCGGCCACGCGCGCCGCGATCATCGAGCGCCTGCTCGCGGTCGGATACATCGAGCGCGACGCGCGCGCCCTGGTCGTGACGGAGAAGGGCCTGAACGTCGTGCGGCTCTTGGACGGCCACCAGCTCACGTCGCCCTCGCTGACCGGCGACTGGGAGCACCGGCTCGCGAAGATCGAGACCGGCGAGGACTCGCGCAGAGCGTTCATGGGCGACATCGTCAAGTTCGCCGAGGCGACCGTCGCCACGCTCGACGAGAAGCTCAGAGACGTCCGCATCCCGCGCGCGAACCTCGGCCCGTGCCCCGTCTGCGGCCACGACATCGTCGAGAACCGCAAGGGCTACTCGTGCTGGTCGCGCGAGGATCCCGGCTGCGGTTTCGTGATCTGGAAGGCGAAGGCCGGCAAGACGCTGACCGCCGCGATCGTGCGCGAGCTGATCCGCACCGGCCGCACCGAGAGAGCCGTCACCGGCTTCAGAGGCCGCAGCGGCCGCTCCTTCCGCGCCCGCCTCGCGCTCGAGCAGACCGACGAGGGCCGCTGGCGCGTCGAGTTCGACGAGCCCTGGGCCCGCGAGGGCGCGAAGCCCCCGGAGGCCGAGGCCGACGGAGCCGCCCCCGCCGACGGCGCCGCCGCCCCGGCACCCGAGGCCCCCGCCGAATCCGCCGTCGCATAGCGGCGGAATCGCCGCCACTTCTCCACAGCATCGCCACATCCCGCGCAGCTGGACGGCTGGGCGTTCCACCACGACCGCGCCGCTTTCCAAGCGGATCGCGCTCGCGACGTGACGCTGACGCGCGCCGGCTGGACGGTCGTCCGCTTCACGCACGCCGACGTCGTCGACAGACGGCCGCACGTCGCGGAGACGCTGCGCGAGCTGCTCGCGCGCTGAGGCGTCCCCGCTGCGCGCCACCATGTCGAGCCCGTGCCCCTGAAGCTCGTCATCGGTCCCGCGAACTCGGCGAAGGCCGGCGCCGTGCTGGACGCCTTCCGCGCGAACGCGCGGCGCGACCCGTGGCTCGTGGTGCCGACCGCAGCCGACCGCGCGCACTACGAGGGCGAGCTGGCGCCGGACGGCATGCTCCGCGGGGGGACGGTCGCCACCTTCGGGCGCTTCGTGCGCGAGATCGCCACCCGCGCCGGCTACGCGGCCCGCACGATCGGCCCGCTGCAGCGGGAACAGTTGGTCGCCGAAGCGGTCGCCGGCGCCCACCTGCAGGCGCTCGCGCCGATCGCCCGCTCGCGTGGCCTGCTCGCGGCGGCCGCGGCGTTCACGGCCGAGCTGGAGCGGGCGCTCGTCACGCCGCAGCGGCTCACGGCCGCCGTGCGCGCGTGGCCCGGCGCGCCGCCCGCGCTGCACGAGGGGGCGGCGATCTACGACCGCTACGCGCGCGCGCTGGAGCGGCTCGGCGCCGTCGATCCCGACCTGTTCGCCTGGCGTGCGCTCGACGCGCTGCGCGCGCAGCCCGGTGCGTGGGGCGAGACGCCGGTCCTGCTCTACGGCTTCGACGACCTCACGCCGCTGCAGCGCGACGCGGTCGAGACGCTCGCGCGCGTCGCCGGCGCGGAGGTGACCGTCTCGCTCACGTACGAGCCGGGGCGTGCGGCGTTCGCCGGACGCGCGTCGACCGTCGAGGAGCTGCGCCAGTTCGCGACCGACGTGCAGGAGCTGCCGGCGCTCGCCGACCACTACGACCCGCCGGCGCGCGACGTGCTGCACCACCTCGAGCGCGGCCTGTTCGAGCCGTTCTCCACACGCGTCGATCCGGGCGACGCCGTCAAGCTGCTGGTCGCCGGCGGCGAGCGCGCCGAAGCCGAGCTGGTCGCGGCGGAGGTGCTGCGGCTGCTCGCAGACGGCGTCCCCGGCGAGCAGATCGCCGTCGTCTACCGCACGCCCGCACGCGTCGCCTCGCTCGTCGAGCAGGTCTTCGGCGCCTACGGGATCCCGCACGCGTTCGACCGGCGCGAGCCGTTCGCCCACACCGCGCTCGGGCGCGGCCTGCTCGCGCTCGCCCGCTGCGCGCTGCTGCCCGACCAGGCGACGGCCGCCGACCTGCTCGCCTACCTGCGCACGCCCGGTCGCCTGCGGCGGCTGGAGCTGGCGGATCGGCTGGAGCTGGATGTGCGGCGCGCCGCGATCGCCGACGCCGCGGGCGCGCGCGCCGCGTGGGAGGAGGCGAACCCCAGATGGCCGCTGCGCGAGCTCGACCGCCTGCGCGGGGCCGCCGCCGACGGGTCCGCACCGCTGCTGGCGGCGCTCGCGCGCGAGGCGCGCGCCCTGTTCGCCGCGCCGCACCGCGGCCAGGCGCGTCTGCTCGACCCGGCGGAGGAGGTCGACGCCCGCGCGCTCGTCGTCCTGCTGCGCGCGCTCGACGACCTCGCCGAGCTGGCCGTGACCGCCCGGCATCGCGTCGCCGACGCCGAGGAGCTGCTGGCGACGCTCGGCGAGCTGGAGGTCCCGCTCGGGGAGCCGCCGCGCGCCGGCGCGGTGCTCGTGACCGACCCGCTCGCGATCCGCGCGCGCCGCTTCGACACGGTGGTCGTGTGCGGCCTGCAGGAGGGGGAGTTCCCGCGCCCGGCCGTCGCCGAGCCGTTCCTGTCCGACGACCAGCGCCGCGAGCTGGCGACCGCGACCGGCCTCTTCCTCGCTCCGCGCGAGGACGCGCTGGCGGCGGAGCGCTACCTCTTCTACGCAGCCGCCTCGCGCCCGCTGCGGCGCCTCGTGCTGAGCTGCCGCGACGCCGACGAGGAGGGCAACCCGGCGATCCGCTCGTTCTTCGTCGCCGACGTGCAGTCGCTGCTGACCGAGCTGCCGGAAATCCACCGGCCGCTGTCTGCGCTTACCTGGCCGCTCGACGCCGCCCCGACCGAGACCGAACGCGCGCGCGCCGAGGCGCTCGCCGGGCCGCGCGAGACGCCGGCGCCGCTCGGCTCGCTCGGGCCGGCGGCGCAGGCCGCGCTGCGCCAGCGCGAGCTGCTGTCGGCCGGTTCGCTGGAGACGTACGCGCGCTGTCCCGTGCGCTGGCTGATCGAGAAGGAGCTCGCGCCCGAGCGCTTCGAGCCGGACCCGGAGGCGATGGTGCGCGGGAGCTGCATCCACCGCGTGCTGGAGCGGGCGCTGGGCGAGCTGGAGTGGCCGCTGACGCCCGACACGCTCGCCGCCGCCGCGACGCTTGTCGAGCGGATCGTCGCGGAGGAGGCGCCGCGCTTCGCGCTCGGGCGCGGCGCCGCCGCGCAGGCCGCCGCGGCGCACGAGATCGCCAGCGACGTCAAACGGCTGCTGGCGTACGAGGCGCACGGCGGCGGCGCCTTCCGGCCGGCCGAGCTGGAGCTGCGCTTCGGCATGGGGGAGGACACGCTGCCGGCGCTCGCGCTCGGGGACGACGGCGCGCTCAGGCTGCGCGGGGTGATCGACCGCGTTGACCTCGACCGCGCCGGCCGCGCCCTCGTGCGCGACTACAAGAGCGGCTTGAGACGTCCCGCCTGGGCCGTCGCGAAGTGGCAGGCGGAGGATCAGCTCCAGGTCGCGCTCTACATGATCGCCGTGCGCGAGCTGTTGAGACGCGAGCCGGCCGGAGGCGTCTACCAGCCGCTGCGCGGCGACGACCTCCGCGCCCGCGGCGTCGTGCGCGACGACGTCGACGCCGGCGACGTCGTCGTCGAGACCGACCGCCGTACGGGCGACGAGCTGGTCGCCGAGCTCGACGCGGCGGCCGCCCGCGCCTGCGAGCTGGCGGCGCGGCTCCGCGCCGGCACGCTCGGCGCGACGCCGGAGACCTGCGGGCAGGGCGGCTGCGCCTACCCGGGCATCTGCCGGGCGGTCGACGCATGAGCGTGCCGTTCACGTCCGAGCAGCAGACCGCGATCGACCATCCCGGCGGGCTGCTGCTGACCGCCAACGCGGGCAGCGGCAAGACGTCCGTGATGGCGGAGCGCTTCGTGCTCGCCGCGCGCGCGGAGGGCGGCGACGTCGGGCGGATCCTCGCGATCACGTTCACCGAGAAGGCCGCCGCGGAGCTGAAGACGCGCGTCCGCGCCCGCTTCGAGCAGCTCGGCGACGACGAGCGCGCCCGTGCGACGGAGGGCGCTTGGATCTCGACGATCCACTCCTTCTGCGCGCGGCTGCTGCGCACCCACGCGCTCGCCGCCGGGATCGACCCGCGCTTCGCGGTGCTCGACGAGCGCGCCGCGGAGCGACTGGCCGGCGCCGCCTTCGACGCGGCGCTCGACGAGCTGGCGGCTGCGCACGGGAGAGCAGCGCTCGCGCTGATCGCCGCCTATCGCCCGGCCGAGCTGCGCGCTGCGATCGTCGAGCTCCACGGAGAGCTGCGCAGTCGCGGCGAGGAGCAGCCGGCGCTCCCGCCGGCCCATCCGGCGCCGCTGGGGCCGGCGCACAGCGGGCTCGCCCTTGCCCGCGCGCAGGCCGCAGCCGAGCTGGAGGTCGCCAGAGACGGCAAGACGGTCGCCCGCGCGCGCGAGGTCGTCGCCGCCTGCGCCGCGCTGCTGGAGCGCCCGCTCGACCCGCCGCCGCCGTACGGCGAGGTCGCGGCGCTGGCGCTCCCGCGCAACGGCGCCGCGCTCGCCGGGTCCGGCTGCGCCGCCTACCGCGCCGCGCTCGACGCCTATGCCGACGCCTGCGCCGACCACGCGGCCGTGCCGGTCCACGCGCTGCTCGACGCGCTGCTGCGCGGCTTCTCGCGCCGCTACGCCGAGGCCAAGCACACTGCGTCCGCACTCGACTTCGAAGACCTTGAGCTGCGCGCGAACCGCCTGCTGCGCGAGCACGAGCCGCTGCGCGCCCGCTACGCCGAGCGCTTTCAGCACGTGATGGTCGACGAGTTCCAGGACACGAACCCGCTGCAGCTGGAGCTGCTGGAGCGGATCGCCGGCGAGCGGCTGTTCGCCGTCGGCGACGAGCTGCAGTCGATCTACGGCTTCCGCCACGCCGACGTCCGCCAGTTCCGCGCCCGCCGCGCGGTGCTCGCGGAGCGCGGCCAGACCGCCACCCTCGCGACGAACTTCCGCAGCCACCGCGAGCTGCTCGACGCCTTCAACGCCGCGTTCGCTCCCCGCTTCGACGCGAGCTTCGTCCCGCTCGTCGCGGGGCGCACCGAGCCCGAGCACGCCGACCCGCGCGAGCCGGACGCGCCGCGCGTCGAGCTGCTCGTCACCGACGGTGCCGCCGACTGGTCCGAGGCCGGGCTCGTGCCACCGGGAACCGTCCCGCCGGCGCCGCTGTGGCGGATCGCGGAGGCGAAGCTGCTCGCAGCGCGCGTGCGCGCGCTGCTCGACGCGGGGCGCGCGCCCGGCGACGTCGTCCTCCTGCTGCGCGCGACGGGCGATCTCAGCACGTACGAGCGCGCGCTCGTGGAGCTGGGGATCCCCACGTACGTGATCGGCGGCCGCGGCTATTGGGCCCAGCAGCAGGTGCGCGATCTCGCCGCCTACCTGTCGGTGCTCGCCAACCCGCGCGACGGCGTCGCGCTGATGACGCTGCTCGCCTCGCCGCTCGTCGGCCTCTCCAGCGACGCGCTCGTCCAGCTCGCCGCGGCCACGCGCGCCGGCGGCGAGGGCCGCGACCCGTGGTGGACGCTGACCGGCGACGACACGCTGCTCGACCGCCTCGGCGAACCCGACCGCGAGCGCGTCGAGACGCTGCGCGGCTGGCTGCCGCAGGAGCGCCGCACGGCCGCGCGCCACGGCCTCGAGACGCTGCTCGACCGCGTGCTCGCCCGCACGGGCTACGACCTGACGCTGCTGCGGATGGAGGGCGGCGCGCGGCGGATGGCGAACGTGCGCAAGCTGATGCGGCTCGCGCGCGAGCACGAGGCGCAGCACGGGCGCGACCTGCGCGGCTTCGTCGACCTCGTCGCGCGGCTCGTCGCGGCCGCGACCGATCCGCGCGCGAGCGAGGACCGCGAAAGCGAAGCGCCGGTCGAGGGCGAAGCGCTCGACGCCGTGCGCCTGATGACGATCCACCGCGCGAAGGGCCTCGAGTTCCCGGTCGTCTGCGTCGCCGACCTCGGCCGCGAGTCGCCGTCGGCTGGCCGCGACATCGTCCGCGTCGGCCGCGACGGCCGCGTCGGGATTCGCCTCAAGACGCTCGACGGCTCCAGACCGCGCGCGGCGCTCGCGTTCCGGGCACTCGGCGACGAGCGGCTGCGAGCGGACGCGGAGGAGGAGGCGCGGCTGTTCTACGTCGCGATGACCCGCGCGCGCGAGCACCTGATCCTCAGCGGCGCGGCGAGATGCGAGACATGGCCGGAGGCGAGACCCGGCGCCGCTCCTTTGACGTGGATCGGACCGGCGTTCGTGCCGGACATCGGGCGGCGGGTCGCCCCCGACGCCGAGCCGCGCACGGTCGCGTCGCACGACGGGATCGACGTCGCCGTCACGATCGGCCGGCCGGAGCTGCTGGCGGCTTTGCCCGCGGGCCCGGCCGGGCTGCGGGCAGGTCCGGTCGAATCGAGCCCGCCCACCCGAGCGCACACCGCCCCGCCACCCGTCCGATCGGCCGTGCCGGCAGACACCGTCCTGCCCCCGCCGGTCGCGACGCTCAGCTACACGAGCCTTCAGCAGCACGCCCAGTGCGGCTACCGCTTCTACCTGGAGCGGGTGCTGAGCCTGCCGCAGACCGACGAGCCGCTGCGCGGCGCGGGCCGCGCCGCCCCGGCCGACATCGATCCGCGGGTCCGCGGCCGCGTGGTGCACTCGCTGCTCGAGCGGCTCGACTTCTCGAAGCCCGATCCACCGGATGCGGCGGTCGTGCTGGCGGAGGCCGCTCGCGCCGGTACCCGCCTCGCCGACGCCGAGGCGCAGGAGATCGCGCAGCTCGTCGCCGGCTTCCTCGGCAGCGACCTCCGCACACGCCTCGCCTCGCTCACCGATCTCCGCCGCGAGCAGCCGTTCTCGCTGCGGCTGGAGACGGGGGAGGGATCGGTCCCGCTCGTAGGCGTGCTCGACGCGGTCGGGCGCGAGGGGAAGCGCGTGGTCGTCGTCGACTACAAGAGCGACCGCGTCGGATCGACCGCGGACCTCGACGCGCTCGTCGCGCACGAGTACGGGATCCAGCGCGCCGCCTACGCGCTCGCCGCGCTGCGCGACGGCGCGAGCGAGGCCGAGGTGGTGCACGTCTTCCTCGAACGCCCCGGCCAGCCGGCCGCCGCCACCTTCCGCCCGCAGGACCTCCCGGCCCTCGCCGCCGAGCTGGCCGCCCGCGCCGACGCCGTCCTCCGGCGCCGCTTCCCCGTCGCCCCCGACCCCGGCCCGCGCATCTGCGACGGCTGCCCGGGCCGCGGCTCGCTCTGCTCGTGGCCGCTGGAGCGCACGCTCGACGTGCCGGAGGGCCGCCTCTTCTGAGCAGGCGCGGGCGCGCCCGCGTCAGGTGCCCGGCGGCTCGCTGTCCCGCGCCGACGTGACGAGCCGGTCGCGCAGCACGGTGAAGCCGATGCCGGCCGCGACGACGGTCAGCAGGTGGCGGATGTCCTCGTCCAAGGCGGCCAGCTCGTCGAAGACGATCAGCAGCACGCCGAGGCGCTCGCCGACGACGCCGATCGGCACCGCCAGGCAGTGCAGGCCGGCGTGCACGCCGAAGGCGCTCGCGGTCGACGGCGCCAGCCACTCGGGCGCGCTGCGCTGCATCAGCGCCGCGAGGTCGTCGTAGCGGGTGACCGTCACCATGTGCGGCCCCAGCAGGCCGCGGCTCGTCGAGCCGAGCGCGAGCTGGCCCGCGACGTACAGCGCGACGCCCGCGTCGACCGCGCCGAGCCGGCGCACGATCGTGTCGACGGTCGACCCGAGCAATGCCTCGCCGGCATCGCGCTGGAAGCGCTCGGCGAGCGACGCGGCGAGCGCGAGCCAGCGCTGGCGGCGCTGTTCGCGCACGCGCACGCGCGTCAGCTCCTGCTGCACCTCGCCGAGCTCGCGGCGCGCCCGCCGCTCCTCGTCGCGGTCGATCCCGACGAGCGCGACGGCCGGCGGCTCGCCGGCGCGGCCGGGCAGGCGGTAGGCGACCGAGCGCTCGATCGCCCCGCCGCCGGTCCACGCCGGATGGGCGCACTCGAGCGCGGCGGTGTCGCCGGCGAACAGCGTCCGCAGCGTGCGCTCCACGTCGCTGCCCATGAACCAGGGGAGCGCGTCGAGCTGCGCGCCCGGCGCGATCGCGCCGTCGACCGCCTGCAGCGGCCCGTTCACGTACGCGACGCGCAGCGGCTCCGGGCCGGACACGAGCACGACCGGGATCGGGGCGACGGCGGCGATCGTCGCGAGCGTGGCGTCCGAGACGCCGGACGTCGTCCCGCCGGTCGCCTCGGCGATCGCCCGCGGCAGCGGTACGCCCTGCTCGGCGGCGCGGCGCACGGCGACGACGCGCGCCGCGTCGGCGAGCGCATAGCGGCGCGGTCCGTGCGCGATCCGCGCCGGGCGCGGGAAGTCGAAGCGCCGCTCCCACGTGCGCAGGCGCTCTCGCGAGACGCCCGTCAGCTCCGCGAACTCGGTGGCGCTGACGGTCTGACCGCCCTTGTCCACCTGCGTGTTGTATCGCAGCGGACGCGTCTGCACCAGTGACCGTGTCTGTCCACCTTGTCATCCCCCGTTGTCCAGAGAGGATGACGACACCGGTCCCCGCCAGGAAACCGGTTCCGCCACGAAGGAGGCACGGCATGTCCGCCACGGTCGTCCGCCTGCCTGTCGATCCACTGGTCGACGAGCACGAGCTGCTGCGTCGCTGGCACGAAGACGGCGACGAGCAGGCTCGCCGCCTCCTGATCGAGCGCATGATGCCGCTGGTGCGCTCGCTCGCCCGCCGCTATGCGAACCGCGGCGAGCCGCTGGACGATCTGGAGCAGGTCGGCTGCGTCGGCCTGATCAAGGCCGTCGACCGCTTCGACCTCGACCGCGAGCTGCGCTTCTCGACCTTCGCCGTGCCGACGATCCTCGGCGAGATCAAGCGCCACTTCCGCGACCGCGCCTGGTCGGTGCGCGTCTCGCGCGGCCTGCAGGAGCTGAGCGCGAAGGTCACGCGCGAAGTCGACCGGCTGTCCACCAAGCTCGGCCGCTCGCCGACGATCGAGGACATCGCCGAGGCGACCGGCGTCACGCCCGAGCAGGTGCTCGAAGCGCTCCAGGGCGCTCAGGCCTACAGCACCGTCCCGCTCGACGAGCCGCTCGGCGAAGACGGCGAGCCGGTCGCGCGCATCGGCGCCGAGGACCCGGGCTTCCTGGCCGCCGAGCAGCGCGTCGAGCTGAGCCGCGGGCTGCGCCTGCTGAGCGAGCGCGAGCGCCGGATCCTGCTGCTGCGCTTCTTCGCCGGTCTCACGCAGCGCGAGATCGCCGAGCGCGTCGGCATCTCGCAGATGCACGTCTCGCGCCTGCTGCGCCGCTCGCTCGAGCGGATGGCGGACAGCCTCGGGCCGTCGGCGCTGGGCGCCTGACCGGCGCAAGACCGCGTTCGCGGGTTGCCGCGCCCGGCCGCGGGTAGTAGAAACGCTTCATGCCTCGCGCGATCTGGAGCGGCGCGATCAGCTTCGGGCTGGTCAACGTGCCGATCAAGCTGTACAGCGCCACGTCGCAGAAGACGGTGCGCTTCCATCAGCTGCACGCCAGAGACGGCGTGCGCATACAGCAGAAGCGCGTCTGCCCGGCGGACGGCGAGGAGGTCTCCTACGACGACGTCGTCAAGGGCTTCGAGATCGCGCCCGACCGCTACGTGATCGTCAGACAGGACGAGCTCGACGCGCTCGACCCCCGGCACACGAAGACGATCGACATCGAGGCGTTCGTCGAGCTGGCGGAGATCGACCCCGTCTACTACGACAGCGCATACCACGTCGCCCCGGCGACCGGCGGCGCGAAGCCCTACGCGCTGCTGCTGAGCGCGATGGAGGAGGCCGGCAAGGTCGCGATCGGCCGCTTCGTCCTGCGCACGCGCCAGCAGCTGTGCGCGCTGCGCCCCGCCGGGGGCGTGCTCGTGCTCTCGACGATGCTCTACGGCGACGAGGTCAACGCGCCGGACCGGCTCGACGAGCTCGACGGGCTCGCGGACGTCGAGGCCAACGCGCGCGAGGTCGCGATGGCGGGCCAGCTGATCGAGTCGCTCTCGACGCCGTTCGACCCGAAGGCCTACCGCGACGAATACCGCGAGCGCGTGCTCGACCTGATCGACCGCAAGGCGGCCGGCGAGGAGGTCGCGGTCCAGCCCGCGGAGAGCGCGCCGGCGGCGGTCCCGGACCTGATGGCGGCGCTCGAGGCGAGCGTCGCCGCGGTGCGCGGCAACGGCGCTGCGGCGCCGGCGAGAAGACGCCGCGCGAAGGCGTCCGCCGCGCCCGCGAGAGCCAGAGCCAGAGCGAAGTCGCGCGGCTGACGCAGAGCCGTCCGCCGTACCATTCGCTGGCGCAATGCGCAGGCGGCCTCCACTGGTACCCTGTGGCCTCTTCTCAGTGTTCGCGCCGCCCATCGGGAACACCAGATCCATGCACGAGATGAAGCCGCCACAGGCCGTTGGCCTCTACCACCCCGAAAACGAGCACGATGCCTGTGGCGTCGCGTTTGTCGCCAAGCTGACCGAGGGGCCCGACCACGGCGTCGTCGACCGCGCGCTGTACGCGCTCGAGAACCTCGAGCACCGCGGTGCCGCCGGGGCGGACCCGACGACCGGCGACGGCGCGGGCATACTGCTCCAGCTGCCCGACGCGTTCCTGCGCGCGGTGATGGACGTCGAGCTGCCGCCGGCCGGCCGCTACGGCGTCGGCGTCTGCTTCCTGCCGCACGAGCAGGCGCGCCAGGAGGAGCTGGTGGCGCTGGTCGAGGGCGTCGTCGTGCGCGAGGGCCAGCGCGTGCTCGGCTGGCGCGACGTGCCCGTCGACGACGCGCACGTCGGCGTCGTCGCCGGCAGATCGGCGCCGCGCATCCGCCACGTGCTGATCGGCGCGAGCGACGAGCTGGCCGACGAGAGCGCGTTCGAGCGCAAGCTCTACGTGATACGCCGCCTGATCGAGAAGGCGGCCGGTCCCGACCTCGCGATCCCGAGCTTGTCCTCGCGCACGATCGTCTACAAGGGCATGCTGACGGCGCCGCAGATGTCGGGCTACTTCCCCGACCTCAAGGATCCGCGCTTCACGACCCGCCTCGCGCTCGTCCACTCGCGCTTCTCGACGAACACCTTCCCGAGCTGGGAGCTGGCGCACCCGTACCGCATGATCGCCCACAACGGCGAGATCAACACGCTGCGCGGCAACGTCAACTGGATGCGGGCGCGCGAGTCGCAGCTCGCCTCCGAGCTGTTCGGCGACGACCTGCAGAAGCTGATGCCGGTCGTGCGCCAGGGCGGCTCGGACTCGGCGACGTTCGACAACGTGCTCGAGCTGCTGGTGCTCGCGGGCCGCCCGATCACCCACGCGGTGATGATGATGGTGCCCGAGGCCTACCGCGACCGCACCGACCTGTCGCCGGCCGTGCGCGGCTTCTACGACTACCACTCGTGCGTCATGGAGCCGTGGGACGGCCCCGCCGTCGTCGCGTTCACCGACGGCCGCCAGGTCGGCGCGACGCTCGACCGCAACGGCCTGCGCCCCGGGCGCTGGGTCCAGACGGCCGACGGCTACGTCGTGCTCGCCTCCGAGACGGGCGTCGTGAAGGCCGCGCCGAGCGAGATCGTGCGCAAGGGCCGCCTGCAGCCGGGCAAGATCTTCCTCGTCGACCTCGAGCAGGGCCGCATCGTCGAGGACGAGGAGGTCAAGGCGCAGATCGCCGGCCAGCGCCCGTACGGCGAGTGGCACAACGAGCGCGTCGTGCACCTCGACGAGCTGCCCGAGCGCGCGCCGCGCGCGCCGCGCGTCGAGCCGCTGCGCTCCAAGCAGCTCGCGTTCGGCTACTCGCAGGAGGACCTGCGGCTCGTGATCGCCCCGATGGCGGCCAACGGCGAGGAGCCGACCGCCTCGATGGGCAACGACGCGGCGCTTGCGGTCCTGTCGGATCGCCAGCCGCCGCTCTTCGCCTACTTCAAGCAGCTGTTCGCGCAGGTCACCAACCCGCCGATCGACCCGATCCGCGAGTCGGTCGTGATGAGCCTCGCGACGTCGGTCGGCGGCGAGGTCAACCTGCTGACCGAGTCGCCCGCGCACGCGCATCAGCTGTTCATGCGCCAGCCGATCCTGCGCAACCACGAGCTGGAGAAGCTGCGCCAGGTCTCGCACGACGTCTTCCACGCGGCGACGATCGACCTGACCTGGCCGATCGAGCTCGGCGCGGAGGGGATGGAGTGGCGCGTCGAAGCGATCTGCGCCGAGGCGTCGGCCTGGATCGAGCGCGGCGCGAACATCCTGATCCTGTCGGACCGCAACCTCGGCCCCGAGCGCGTCGCGATCCCGTCGCTGCTGGCCGTCGCCGCCGTCCACCACCACCTGGTTCGCGCCGGCACGCGCCTGCGCTGCGGGCTCGTGATCGAGACCGGCGAGCCGCGCGAGATCCACCACATGGCGACGCTGATCGGCTTCGGCAGCGCAGCGATAAACCCGTACCTGATGTTCGAGTCGCTCGACGAGCTGGCCGACCGTGGCCTGCTGCCGGTCGACCTCGACAGGGAGACGGCCGAGCAGCGGATCGTCAAGGCGATCGGCAAGGGCCTGCTCAAGACCTTCTCGAAGATGGGGATCTCGACGATCCAGTCCTACTGCGGCGCGCAGATCTTCGAGGCGGTCGGGCTCGCACCCGAGCTGGTCGAGCAGCACTTCACCGGGACCGCGTCGCGGATCGGCGGCATCGGCATGGACGTGCTCGCCAAGGAGGCGCTCGAGCGCCACTTCCGCGCCTACCCGCGCACCGGCCGCGAAGTGCTGCCCGTCGGCGGCGTGCTGCAGTGGCGCCGCGACGGCGAGCTGCACATCTGGAACCCCGACACCGTCGCGCTGCTGCAGCACTCGGTGCGCTCGCAGAACGGCGAGGGGCTGCAGACCTACAAGGAGTTCGCGAAGTCGGTGAACGACGAGTCGGCGCGCAAGGCCTCGCTGCGCGGGCTGATGAAGCTCAAGACGCTGGAGGAGCCGATCCCGCTGGAGCAGGTCGAGCCGGCCGAGGAGATCGTCAAGCGCTTCTCGACCGGGGCGATGAGCCTCGGCGCGATCTCGCGCGAGTCGCACGAGGCGCTTGCGGTCGCGATGAACCGCATCGGCGCGAAGTCCAACACCGGCGAGGGCGGGGAGGACCCCGCGCGCTTCGGCGACGAGCGCCGCAGCTCGATCAAGCAGATCGCCTCCGGCCGCTTCGGCGTGACGCCGCACTACCTCGTCAACGCCGACCGCCTGCAGATCAAGATGGCGCAGGGCGCGAAGCCCGGCGAGGGCGGCCAGCTGCCCGGCCACAAGGTCGACGACTACATCGCCTGGCTGCGCAACTCGACGCCCGGCGTCGGCCTGATCTCGCCGCCGCCGCACCACGACATCTACTCGATCGAGGATCTCAAGCAGCTGATCTACGACCTGCGTTGCAGCAACCCGCGCGCGGAAGTGTCGGTCAAGCTTGTCTCCGAGGTCGGCGTCGGGACCGTCGCCGCCGGCGTCGCGAAGGCGAATGCCGACCATGTCGTCGTCTCCGGCCACGACGGCGGCACCGGCGCCTCGCCGCAGTCCTCGATCCAGGCGGCCGGCATCCCGTGGGAGATCGGCGTCGCCGAGACGCAGCAGACGCTGCTGCTCAACGACCTGCGCTCACGCATCACCGTCGAGGCCGACGGCCAGATGAAGACCGGCCGCGACGTCATCATCGCCGCGCTGCTCGGCGCCGACGAGGTCGGCTTCTCGACGGCACCGCTGATCGCGATGGGCTGCATCATGATGCGCGTCTGCCACCTCAACACGTGCCCGGTGGGGATCGCGACGCAGAACCCGGAGCTGCGCAAGCGCTTCGAGGGGACGCCCGAGCACGTCGTCAAGTACCTCTTCTTCGTCGCCGAGGAGGCGCGCGAGCTGATGGCCCAGCTCGGCGTGCGCACGTTCGACGAGCTGATCGGCCGCACCGACCTGCTGGAGCTGGACGCGGCGATCGAGCACTGGAAGGCGCGCGGCGTCGACCTCACGAGCGTCTTCGCGATGCCCGACGTCGCCGACGGCGAGCCGCGCCACCGCACGCGCCCGCCGGACCCGGTGCTCGACGACGCGCTCGACTGGGAGCTGATCCGCGACTCGGAGGCTGCGCTGGAGCGCGGTGAGCGCGTGCAGCTCGCCACCACCGTGCGCAACGTCAACCGCACCGTCGGCGGCCTGCTGTCGAGCGAGATTGCCCGCCGCTACGGCCCCGACGGGCTGCCGGAGGGCACGATCGAGGTCGAGCTGACGGGCTCGGCCGGCCAGAGCTTCGGCGCCTGGCTGATGCCGGGCGTGACCTTCACGCTCGCGGGCGAGACGAACGACTACACCGGCAAGGGCCTCGCCGGCGGTGTCCTGACCGTGCGCCCGCCGGAGGACGCCGGGTTCGCCGCCGAGGAGAACGTGATCGTCGGCAACACCGTGCTGTACGGCGCGACGGCCGGGCGCGCGTTCTTCCGCGGCCTCGCGGGCGAGCGCTTCGCCGTGCGCAACTCGGGCGCCAACGCGGTCGTCGAGGGCGTCGGCGACCACGGCTGCGAGTACATGACCGGCGGCCGCGTCGCCGTGCTCGGCCCGACCGGGCGCAACTTCGGCGCCGGCATGAGCGGCGGCATCGCCTACGTCTACGACGAGCACCACGACTTCCCCGGCCGCTGCAACCCGGAGCTGGTCGAGCTGGAGAGCTTGAGCGAGCACGACGAGGCGGAGCTGAAGGACCTGATCGCCGAGCACGCCGAGCGCACCGGCTCGCCGGTCGCGCAGCGGATGCTCGACGACTGGGACGCGTCCGTGCGACGCTTCGTGAAGGTGATGCCCCGCGACTACAAGCGCGCCCTCGCCGAGAGAGCCGCCGCCGAAGCCGCGGCCGCAGAGCAGACCGCCGAGCCGGCGGAGGCATAGCCATGGGACAACTGGGCGGCTTCCTCAAGATCCATCGGGTCGGCTTCGACAAGCGCGACCCCACGCAGCGCGTCAGAGACTACGGGCAGTACTTCGGCCTCCAGCCGGAGGAGGAGCTGCGCAGACAGGGCGCCCGCTGCATGGACTGCGGCGTGCCGTTCTGCCACGAGGGCTGCCCGCTCGGCAACCTGATCCCCGACTGGAACGACCTCGTCTACCGCGACAAGTGGCAGGACGCGATCGTCCAGCTGCACGCGACGAACAACTTCCCCGAGTTCACTGGCCGCATCTGCCCGGCGCCGTGTGAGTCGGCGTGCGTGCTGGCGATCAACGACGACGCGGTGACGATCGAGCAGATCGAGATGGCGATCGCCGAGCGCGCCTTCGACGAGGGCTGGGTCGTGCCCGAGCCGCCCGACCGCCGCACCGGCAAGACCGTCGGCGTGATCGGCTCCGGCCCCGCCGGCCTGGCGGTCGCCGCCGAGCTGAACAAGAGCGGCCACACCGTCACCGTCTACGAGCGCGACGAGGGCCCCGGCGGCCTGATGCGCTTCGGCGTCCCCGACGCGAAGCTGCCGAAGTCGGTCATCGACCGCCGCGTCGGGCTGCTCGAGGCCGAGGGCGTGCGCTTCGAGTACGGCGTCGACGTCGGCGTGAGCGTGAGCGCCGCCGAGCTGCGCGAGCGCCACGACGCGCTCGTCGTCGCGATCGGCTCGCGCGTGCACCGCGACGTCGAGGTCGAAGGGCGCGAGCTGGACGGGGTTCACTACGCGATGGACTACCTCTACCAGCGCAACCGCTTCGTGGCGGCGCAGGAGGGGCGGCCCTCGCGCGCGCCCGAGCCGGGCACGGAGATCGTCGCGGCGGGCAAGCGCGTCGTCGTGATCGGCGGCGGCGACACCGGCATGGACTGCATCTCGAACGCGAACCGCGAGGGCGCGGTCGACGCGACCATCCTCGACGTCTACCAGCAGCTCGACCCGAGCGGGCGCGACGCGCGCACGCCGTGGCCGCTGCCGCCCAAGCGCACGCCGACGACGTATGCGCTCGAAGAGGGCGGCGACCGCTGGTGGGGCACCGAGGTCACCGGCTTCGCGGGCGAGGACGGGCGCGTCACGCAGGTCCACGCGCGCCGCGTCACCGGCACCTCCTCGCGCGACCTGCACCCGATCCCGGGCAGTGAGTTCACGGTCGAGGCCGACCTCGTGCTGATCGCGATCGGCTTCACCGGCCCCGAGCACGCGGGCGCGATCGAGCAGCTCGAGCTGGAGCTCGACCCGCGCGGCAACGTCCGCACGCGGCAGACCTACCGCACGTCGCTTCCGACCGTCTACGCCTGCGGCGACGCGCGCGTCGGGCAGTCGCTCGTCGTCACCGCGATCGCCGAGGGGCGCCGCTGCGCGCGCATCGTCAACAAGGACCTCGGCGGCAGCCCGATGGACGCCGACCGCGAGCAGCTCGCGATCGGCGCGTGGAGCGGCGTCGAAGATCACACGCTCCGGCATGAGGCGGAGGCGGCCGGAAGCGTGCGCCTCGGTGACGAGTTCTTCACCGGCCCGGGCGGGAGAATCTGACGAAAACGTCGCATCGTGCACGAACTCGGGCAGGGAATCCTGTGCGCTCTCGTGCCCGTGGCGCCGCGATCTGCGGATTTGCAAGGTATTCTCAAGCTGCGGGGCGCCTAGCGTCCCGCTCCGCCGGAATCGTCTCCCCCACGATTCCCGGCTGCGGAGGGCCCGGATGGATTCGGGCCCTTCCGCGCGTTAAGGGGCAAACTGTGCCGCGATGACCCCCGTCCGTGCCTCGATCGGCAGCGACGTCAGCCAGTTCCTCAGCTCCGTCGGGACGTTCTTCTCGAACCTCGCGAGCCTCAGTTGGGGGCCGCTGCTGCTCGCGCTGCTGTGCTACGCCGCGTACCTCACGCTGCGCTCGCGCGCGCTCTACAACGCCGTCCAGGCCGCCTATCCGGCCGAGCACGTGCGCTGGCGCGACGTGTGGGGCGCCTACGTCGCCGGCGTCGGCATCAACCAGGTCTTCCCGCTCGGCGGCGGCTCGCTCGTGCAGTACTTCCTCACGCGCATCTCGATCCCGGCCTCGAGCTACCCGGCGATCATCGCCGCGATCTGGACGGGGCTCGTGTTCGACTGGGGGATGAACCTGCTCGTGCTCGCGTTCGCGTTCACGCAGGGCGTCTTCCCGAAGCCGCCGGACTTCTCAAAGCTGCCGGCGTTCGACCTCGCGTTCTTCGCCTCGCACCCGCGCTTCACGCTGTTCGCGATCACTGCGCTCGCGATCGGGGTGCTCGTCGCGTTCGCGCTGCTGTCGGCGAGGGTGAAGGCGTTCTGGGCGCGCGTACGCCAAGGCTTCACGATCCTCGCGGATCGCCACCGCTACATGCGCGAGATGGCGAGCTGGCAGTCGCTCGCGTGGCTGGCGCGCTTCGCGGCGTATTGGTTCCTGCTCGACGCGTTCCACATTGGCGGCTCGGTCCGCAACGTGCTGCTCGTGCTCGGCGTGCAGGTGCTGGCGCTGCTCGTGCCGTTCACGCCCGGCGGCGCGGGCGTGCAGCAGGCGCTGCTGCTGACCGTCTTCGCCGGCTCGGCGAGCGCCTCGCAGGTGGCGGCCTTCTCGGTCGGGCAGCAGATCGCGCTCGCGGCGGCCGCCGTCGGGATGGGCTTCGGCGCGCTCGTGCTGATCTTCCGCTTCCGCAGCTTCGGCGAGGTCGTGCGCCGCGGGCGCGAGCACCGGCGGACCGAGGATCTCGCCGCCGCGCCCCGGCCTTGACGCATGGCGCCGCGCCGCTTAACGTGACGCCCCCGTCATTTTTCGCTCCGAGGAGGATCCGCATGTCCCAGCTGCCGTCCGTCTGCGTCATCGGCGCCGGCTCCTCGGGCATCGCGGCCGCGAAGGCGCTGCACGAGCGCGGGATCCCGTTCGACTGCTTCGAGAAGTCCGACCGCGTCGGCGGCAACTGGGTCTTCGGCAACACGAACGGGATGTCCTCGGCCTACCGCTCGCTGCACATCAACACCTCGCGCGAGCGGATGGAGTACACGGACTTCCCGATGCCGAAGTCGTATCCCGACTTCCCGCACCACTCCCACATCGCCGCCTACTTCGACGACTACGTCGACCACTTCGGCTTCCGCGACCGCATCCGCTTCGAGACGGGCGTCGAGCACGCCGAGCGCGAGGCCGACGGCACCTGGACGATCCGGCTCGACACGGGGGAGACGCGCCGCTACGACGCGCTCGTCGTCGCCAACGGCCACCACTGGGACCCGCGCTGGCCCGAGCCGCCGTTCCCCGGCACGTTCGACGGGACGCAGACGCACGCCCACCACTACGTCGACAACGAGCCGTTCAAGGGCAGACGCGTCGTCGTCGTGGGGATCGGCAACAGCGCGATGGACATCGCCGTCGAGTCGAGCTTCGTGGCCGACGCGACGTGGCTCAGCTCGCGCCGCGGCGCGCACATCATCCCCAAGTACCTGTTCGGCCGCCCGCTCGACCAGATCGGCGTCAACAGACTCACCGGGGCGCTGCCGTGGGCGTTTCGCAAGGCGATCTTCCAGACCTTCTACCGCGTCGGCGTCGGCGAGATGGAGGGCTACGGCCTGCCGAGACCGGACCACGACCTGGGCGACGCGCACCCGACGATCTCGGCCGACTTCCTCAACCGCGTCGCGCACGGCGAGATCGGCTACAAGCCGAACGTCGCCGAGCTGCTGGGCGACCGCGTGCGCTTCGAGGACGGCTCGGTCGAGCAGGTCGACACGATCGTGTGGTGCACCGGCTACAAGGTCACGTTCCCGTTCTTCGATCCCGAGCTGATCAGCGCGCCCGACAACGACCTGCCGCTGTTCCGCCGCGTCTTCCACCCGGACATCGACAACGTCTTCTTCGTCGGGCTGCTGCAGCCGCTCGGCGCGATCATGCCGCTGTCGGAGGCCCAGGGGCAGTGGATCGCCGCCTACCTGCGCGGCGAGTACGCGCTGCCGGCGCCGGCGGCGCTGCGGCAGGACATGGAGCGCGAGCGCGCGAAGATGTTCAAGCGCTACGTCGCCTCCAAGCGCCACACGATGCAGGTCGACTTCGACAACTACCTCTACGCGCTCGGGCGCGAGCGCCGCGCCGGCGCGCGGCGCGTGCGCGAGCACGGCTTCCGCCTGCCGATCGCCGCGCGGGCGCAGGCCGCCGCGGAGGCCGCGGCGTGACGCAGGTCGCAGCCCCCGGCCGCCGGGAGCGCACGAAGGCCCACAACCGTCAGGCGATCCTCGACGCCGCGACGGAGGTCTTCACCGAGATGGGCTACGACGCGGCGTCGATCCGCGACGTGATCCGCCGCACCGACCTCGCTTCGGGCACCTTCTACAACTACTTCCCCGACAAGCAGTCGGTCTTCCGTGCGGTGCTCGACGAGCGCACGACGGAGCTGCGCCGGCGCCTGCGCGAGGCCCGCGCGCACGCCCGCGACGCCGAGGCGATCGTGCGCGAGGGCTTCCACGTCTACTTCTCCTTCATCGTCGAGGACCGGCCGCTGTTCGAGATGCTGCGCCGAAACGCCGGCACGGTGCGCGAGCTGTTCGACACGCCCGCGCTCGAGAGCGGGATCCTCGAGCTGCTCGAGGATCTGCGCGCGCTCGCGGCCCGCGGGGAGCTGCCCGCGTCGCTCGACCTCGACGCGCTCGCGGCCGCGATGGGCGGCGTCGCGTTCGAGCTGGGCATCCGCCTCAGCGAGCAGGACCCGCCCGACGTCGAGCGCGCGGCCGGCTTCGCGAGCGAGCTGTTCCTCGGCGGGATGGACCGGCTCGCGGGCCAGCGCCGCACCTGATTGTTGACTTCGGGCGGTCGGCTCGGGCAGAGTAGACGGCCATGCACGTCGTCGCGATGGGGACCGACGGCACGGGGGGTGCTGCCTACCGCGCCATGCTGCCGATGCAGGCGCTCGCCGAGCGCGGGCACCGCGCCGAGTACATCGAGTGGGATCACCGCGACGCGCCGCCGTTCGAGCGCGCGCGGCAGGCGGATGTCGTGCTGCTGTGGCGGTACTTCCGCGACCCGGCGCGGAGGCTGACGACCGCGCTCAGAGAGGCCGGCGTGGCGGTCATGTTCGACAACGACGACGACATGACGCGCGTCCCCAAGGGCAGCCCGGCCTACAGCGAAATGAAGGCCGCCAGAGAACAGGTCGCCAAGGAACTGAGCGCGATGCTGCGCATGACGGACCTCGTCTCGACGACCTGCGGCGAGCTGGCCGGCCGCCTGCGCAGACTCGGCGCGCCCGACGTGCGCGTCGTCGAGAACTACGTCGAACCCGGCTTCCTGCGCGAGCGCAGCGGCGGCGGGGACGGCGTCACGATCGGCTGGGTCGCGGGCGGCGAGCATCGCGGCGATCTCAGAGAGCTGAGACTCAGGCGGACGCTCGAACAGCTGCTGGAGGTGCAGCCGCACGTCTCCCTGGTGGGCGTCGGCGTCGACCTCGGCGTGCGCAGCGACCGCTACACCCACCGCCCGTTCGTGCCGTTCCCGGAGCTGCCGGACGCGATCGCGCAGTTCGACCTCGCGATCGCGCCGATCGCGGACGTGTCGTTCAACCGCGTGCGCTCGAACATCAAGGTCAAGGAGTACGCGGCCGCCGGCGTGCCGTGGCTCGCGTCGCCGATAGGCCCCTATAAGGGCCTCGGCGAGCAGCAGGGCGGCCGGCTCGTGGTGGACTACGGCTGGGCGGAGGCGCTCACGGACCTCGTCACCGACCATGCGGCGCGTGCGGAGCTCGCCGAGCGAGCTGCGGCATGGGGGCGGACGCAGACGGTGAACGCCAACGTGGCGGAGTGGGAGGCGATCTTCGCCGAGGCAGCCGAGCGCGCCGGCAGGGTCGTCACGGGCGCCTCGTCCTCGGGCGCCGGGTCGCCCGCGGCGGGCGCCGCGGCCGGCGGCACGCGTCCGCGCACGGTCGTCCCGCGTCCGATCGCGCCGCCGTCGTCCGGCGAGGCCGCACGATCGAAGCCCCGGCGCGGGCCGTTCCGCAGGCGCGCGGCCCGCTGAGGGTAGCCGCCGCCGCGGCCTCGCCCCGCCTACACTGGGCTCAGCCCCGTGCCGACGTTCTGCCGCCATAACCGCTTCCTCGGGAACTGCCCGATCTGCTCGCCTGACCAGGTGGAGGTCGTCGCGCCGCGGCGCGGCGAGAGCCCCGCGCGGACGGCTGCGGGCACGCCGCGCACGCGCAGCGCGTCGACCACGCGCGGGAGCCGCTCGGGCGGCGCGATGCGCATCCGCCAGGTGGCGCGCGAACAGGAGGACGGCTTCCGCTCGCCGCTCGTGCCGGGCGTCAAGGCGAGCGCCGCGGCGGAGCGGCTGGCGGAGGAGATCGCGTTCGCGTGCGCGCGCCTGGAGCTGCTCGCCGAGGACCCGCCCGGTCTCTACGGCGAGGTCGCCGCAGGCGCCGATCGCGAGGAGGCGCTGTGGCTCGCCTTCCTCGTCGCCTACCTCGGCCCGCTCGACGGCGACGACCCGTTCGCCGGGGTGCGCGCCGCGCGCACGCCGTGGGCCGGCGGGGAGCTGCCGCGACTCGACGACGTCCCGCTCGGCCCGCGCACGGCGCACGATCCCGCTCGCGGCGACGCCACGCTGGCCGCCTACCGCGCATGGGCGGAGCGCTCCGGCTCGCAGGACGCGGCCTTCGCGGGCGAGGCGGCGTGGAGCCCTGAGCGCCGCTTCGCGCGCGCCTACGAGCGGCTCGCGCTGCCGGGCCTGCACCGCGACGCGCGCTTCGACCTGCTCGTCACGCTCGGCCAGCTCGGGCTGCACGAGCTGAGCGCCGGGACGCTCCAGCTCGGCGGCGCCGACGACACGACGGTGGCCGCCAAGCGCGTGTTCGGCATCGCCGACACGCTCCTCCTCGAGCGCCGCGCGAGCGAGCTGGCGGCCGCCGGCGAGGTGCCGCCGGCGGCGCTGGACCTCGCGCTGTGGAACTGGAACCGCCCGCCGCGCCCCGGCTCCGCCGGCCAGCGCGACCGCGCGACGCTCGGCGCCCCGGACGTCGAGCCCGACGCGAGCGCCTACGCTCGCGTCGCCGCTGCGCTCGGGCTGTAGCGACGACGCTCGGCCGTCTCGCGCCGGCCGACCGCCGCGCGCGCCGTCGCACTTCCTCGCGCACATCCAAATCCCCGCTTAGCGGGGGAAACGCACTGGACATCTGGTCGAGGAACAGATGTGTCTTTCCATGCATTTAGCGAAGTTTTTACCGTTCGACCCGGGGCGAAGCTCTGTCGCCCGGCACCTCAGCCGACCGATAGCAGGGTCGCCTGGCGCGTACACGCTCGCCGGGCACGATCGCCGGTGCAAGAGGAGCAAGGATGCGGAGCAGGGAACGAAGGGACGAGAGCGCCGAGGAGGCGGCGCTGCGGCTCGTGCAGGACCACGCGGCCGAGCTGCTGCGCTTCGCGCGCCGCTTCTCGCACTGCGCCGACGACGCGCACGACGCCTACCAGCGCACGACCGAGATTCTCGTGCGGCGGATCCGCAGCGATCCGCCGGCGCAGCTGCTCCCATGGGTGCGGACGGTGCTGCGGCACGAGGCGCTGGCGCTGCGCACCGAGCGCGAGCAGCTCGTGGGCCGGGTCGAGGTCGACCTCGACCGCCACGAGGACCGCCTGTCCGACGATCCCGTCGAGCGGGCCGTCGGCCACGAGCGGCTGCGCCACACGGCGGAGGCGCTCGGGCGCCTGAAGCCGCAGGAGCTGACGGCGCTCGTGCTGCGCGCCGAGGGTCTCAGCTACCGCGAGATCTGCGCGCGGACCTCGTGGTCGTACACGAGAGTCAACCGCACGGTCACCGAGGGGCGCCGTGCGCTGCTCGAGCGGCTGAACGCGATCGAGTCGGGCGCCGAGTGCGACCGTTGGCTGCCGCTGCTGTCGGCGCTGGCCGACGGAGAGGCGAGCGCGTCCGAGCTGGCCGAGCTGCGCCCGCATCTGCGCGCATGCTCCGCGTGCCGCGCGACGTTGCGCGACTGTCATGCGATGCCGGCCCGCGTGGCCGCGCTCGTGCCGCCGGCGCTCGTCGCCACGCCGCACGCCTCGCTGGTGGATCACGCCGGCGTCGCGCTGCACGCGCTCGCCGAGCGCGCGACGCTGCTGGCGGCGCGCGTGCAGGGCGCGTTCGAGGCGCTGCCCGGCACGAAGCTGGCCGCCGTCGCCGCGTCGACCGCGGCGCTCGCCGGCGGCGGCGTCGCGCTCGAG
>Ga0265319_1000387_pt1 | contig 31874 bp, 42 predicted proteins | sample 4824metaG_FD_192443 | JGI IMG/M metagenome (GOLD analysis project Ga0265319, IMG submission 192443) | Rhizosphere microbial communities from Carex aquatilis grown in University of Washington, Seatle, WA, United States - 4-8-24 metaG | ecosystem: Host-associated > Plants > Roots > Rhizosphere >...
GCGATGGGTACCCTGACATAGAATTTCGCGTTTATCCAGAATTCGTAGTTCTTGCTAAAGACTTAACCACGCTAGAGAAAGTCATATACGATATCCCTCTCTCAGATTGATACAGTTTTATCTTTTTCTTTACTTCTCCTCTAATCTATAATACATTCATTGTATGTTTAAAAATGGCGATTTAATTCGGGTAAAACCAGGACAGGAATTAGCATTTCCTCGTTTTGGGTTTGTGGATAGATTCTATCTAGCTCCAGGCACTATGTTTATATACGATGTAGGCAAGGGATCATACTCACAATTGTATCATTTAGATGGCACTCCTTGTAAGTATCGATACAGAGAGAGTAGATTCGAGAAAGTAGACCCAAAAGAACTCACGGCTCTTGAGAGAGCTTTATATGGAATAGAGGAACATGAATAACGATGCTGTATCACAGGCCATTATCAGACTATTCGATCAAGAAATGTTCTATGCTGAGTTAGTAACTCGCATGAAGCGAGTACTTACTAAGTCAGTACCCGTAGCAGGCGTATGTATCAAGGACCATATCGAGCTACATATCAACCTCGAGGCATTCAGTAAGTTCACTATAGAAGAACGAGCAGCCATCCTTAAGCACGAGTGTGAGCATATTCTCCGTAACCATATTGCTAGAGCCAAGGAGCTTGCTCCAGAAGTATACGCTAAGAAACAAGACGGTATAGACAGGCTTATCAATGGAGCTAAGCACCAGGTAATCAATATAGCTGCAGATGCAGCAGCCAATAGCGGACTTAGACACCTACCAGAAGGCGCTGTATATCCTGAGAAGTTAGACCTTCCTAGCCATGAGACTTTAGAGTTCTATCTAGAAGCTTTGAAACAGAAGCAGAAGGATAAACCAGACTCTCAAGATGGCGAAGACGACGGACATACTATAGACAACCACGAGCTCTGGGGTGAATCAGAAGGTGAGAAGGATATCCTTAAAGAGAAAGTCAGACAGCTCGTTACTAAAGCCGCTGATAAAACTAGAGCAGCTGGTAAAATGACAGCAGAGAACGAACTCGCAGTATCTACCTTAAATGAGAATAAAGTAAACTGGAAGGAACAGTTAAAGCGATTCGTAGCTAAAACTATTACAAGCCACATAGAATCTTCTAAGAAGAAGCGTAACCGCAGATATGGGATTATGTTTCCTGGCAGCGTCAAGATAGAAGACCTTCATATAGGCGTGGCTATGGATACCTCAGGCTCTATATCAGACGATGAACTCCAGCAATTCATTACTGAGATCTCATTTATGGCCAAGTACGCTAAGATAACTGTAGTAGAGGCTGATAGCTCTATTAAGGCATCTTATGAGTTCAAGCCAAAGCAGAAGTATAACATTAAGGGACGAGGCGGTACTGCTTATCAGCCAGCCCTTGACTTCTTCAACAATATGAAGGATATTGACGGGGTGATTTACTTTGGCGATATGGATAACTACGATAATGAGACATTAGTTAAGCCTAAGTATCCAGTCTTATGGGTAATTGTAGGCGCTAAAGATAAACCGTGCGATTTTGGTACACAAATCAGGATAAAATGAAAACTAGACAAGACATACAAAATCTTCTTAATAAGCTTCCTCATACAATCCAAGTAACCTTTGCATTACATTGTTGTAATGATATTAAACACTTAATCACTGATCCTATAAGTTTAAAAGCTTTAGAAGTAGTAGAAAAGTGGCTGCATAATCCAGCTTCAGTTACTACTCAAGAATTATATGACGCCGCCTCCTCCGCCTCCGCCGCCTCCGCCTCCGCCGCCAACGCCGCCTACTCCGCCTCCCCCACCTCCGCCTCCGCCTACGCCGCCTCCTCCGCCTCCGCCTCCGCCTCCGCCTCCGCCGCCAACGCCGCCTACTCCGCCTACTCCGCCGCCTACTCCGCCTCCGCCTCCTCCGCCTCCGGCGCCTCCGCCTACGCCGCCGCCTACGCCTACTCCGCCTACTCCGCCGCCTACGCCTCCGCCGCCTCCGCCGCCTACTCCGCCGCCAACGCCTCCTACAAATTAAACGACTATTATAATGATCTTATCAAAATGGTACAAGAATTAACAAAATTAGAGAAAGTTTTGATTTTTACGAAAGAACAACTTAATATTATTGAAAGGGAGAAAATATGAATATCACGAACTTCATCGACAGTCTAGATTACCTAGTAAAAGCAGAGCTTACTCCATTCATCTGGGGTCATGCAGGTATTGGCAAGTCCTCAATCGTAAAGCAATACGCCAATAAGAACGGCTTTAAGTTCTTTCCTATCTACCTAGGTACTCAGTCCGATATAGGAGACATTCTAGGCTTAGCTGAATTCGTAGAAAATAAGGACGGTAGTAAGTCCACAGCCTTTGCTACACCTAAGTGGCTGAGTGACCTAATAGCTTACTGCAATGATAATCCAACGTCTGGCGCCGTCATCTTCTTAGATGAGTTCAATCGAGGTCGCAGAGACGTACTGAACGGTATGTTCTCATTGGCTCTTGATAAGACATTCCACACGATTAAACTACCTAAGAACTGCCATGTAATCGCTGCAGGCAATCCTCCTACTGATGAGTACTTCGTTACAGACGTAAACGAGACTGCATTGATGGCCCGATTCGTACATGTAAAACTAGAGCCTACATTTGAAGAGTGGCTTAAGTATGCAAGCACTATGGAAATGGAGCCTACATTAGTAGGATTCTTACGAGGCCAGCCAGCATTACTAGAACCTGCTCGTACAGCATTCGATTTACCAGTAAAAGTAGACCGCCGTGCATACGAACGCTTAGACAGACTCTTTAAGCTCAATACACCTAAGAATCTCTTAGAAGAACTCATGCCAGGTATTATTGGCTTAGAGCGTACCGTTGCTTATCTCAGTTACTTAAAAGAGACTGAGACTCCGCTTACAGGACCAGAAGTCCTTAATAAGACTAAGCCTGAGTTAGTAGAGAAGTGGAGTAATCCTGAGAATATCCTATCCAGCTATCTCAATCTTACCTGCGAGAACTTAGAAAAGCACTTAAACGAACGTACAGCTGAGCAGCTACTATCTAAAGAAGAGAAGTCTAATCTCATGTGGTTCTTTAAGACAGCTCCTAAAGATATTACTTATCCTATTATCTCTAGGCTTGTGAAGAACGTAGTGTTCAAGGACTTCTACATGGATAAACTATATGAGAAGAAAATGGTAGAGTTAGTACAATCAGCAAAGGGTACTAAATGATACGTATTACAGCTGAGGATTTCGATAAGCTCGTAAAGCTATTAGCCAAAGAGTCTGCTCAAGGCGCTTATATTACACTTAAGACTACTACTAGTAGTATTGAAGTTACTACCGTAGATAAACACGGGAAGGAGATGCGAATTGAAATCAGTGATGTTAGCTATCCGTTTAAGCCTAGACTTACTAAAACAGAGACTTTCTAGCGTACGGTATTCCGTACAGCGTCCTTTCCGTAGTCTCCGCTGTAAGCTCTTTGGTCATCCTAGATTAGATAGCTTTAATTATAATGGACACCCGATAACGGTTTGTTATTTTTGTCATAAGGTAGGTTTAAAATGATTCGCTATATATTAAAAGTCATATTATGGGCAGTGATTTGGATTGCTATCGTATCTTTAGGAGTAAAAGTATTCGCAGACGAAGGACAGAAGCAGAAGCCTATTAGTAAAAGGCCAAATGCCTGCTTCCAATGCTTGAATAACTATGCTCATTGTCGATTAAACATAGAGCAAGACTCTAACAGAGAAGACCTATTGATGCAATGTGAAGATTCTTATAGGACCTGCTTCTTCTCGCATAAATGTATGTACGAAGGTGTACGATGATACTCTTTGTTGGCGATGAGCCATCTACTCTCAATACAGATCCAGTACTACCATTTAAAGGAGCAGCCTGCGAGAAGCGCTTAAAAGAATGGATTGAAAAGGTACGAGGTAGTAAGCTGTACGTAATTATTAACAGAGTCGATGAAGACGCAGCAGAGATGATGGGATTAGCAATTGCTTTGAAGGAGCCCATTGTAGCATTAGGTAATAATGCTTCTAAGTCATTAGGCAAGATACCGCACTTTAAACTACCACACCCATCAGGCAGGAACAGACAGATCAATAACAAGGCTTTTATTGAAGCTAAACTCTTAGAATGTAAGAGTTATATAAAGGAAAAATCATGTTCAAAGTAGGCGATACGGTTAAGTATGTAAATCCTAATCTAAGCCTTTATAACTGCATAGGCGTAGTGACCAAAGCATACCCATCTACTGACCAGTACGAAGTCTCATTTAAGACTAGCTCTATGACTCCTATGATATTTATGTGTAATTCTAAAGAGATAGAATTAGTTTCTAGCCTTCCTATGGGCAATCAGATGCCATTAGGATCTGCTTCATTGCTTATGGATGAAGCATTAGACGACGTATCAGGACTGTTCGGTGTACATGAAGACCAGCCTGATTATAAACATATAGGCGCTCCATTCTGCGACTGTGGAGGCTATAAGGTATTCGGTACTATGTCGTCTGAGGCTCATTCCCCATGGTGTAGTATTTTCACAAAAAACTAAAGTTTTGTGAATACTCGCCGATAAGTATTATGGAGGGGATATGGACACAGTTAAAACCAAGAATAACTACGAGAACATGGTAAATATTACCTGTACTAAGCATTCTACTTGGGACAGTATATTTTATATACAATATTGTGGACACGTCGGCTATAGAGCAGTTAAGTTCTTCAATGATACTTTAGAAGTACGCGTAGGTTCTTATCATTCAACGCCATCTGAAGCTTATTCAGAAGCAATATGCTACATGTAGTCAAGATGGTACAAGTAACCAGATATAGATGGCAGCTCGTATCGCCTAAAGGCCATATAATGATTGATGATTTGAGCATGGCATCTCAATATAAAGCAGAAGAGTGGGTAAAGAGTTATATTTCTAGCTATTTCGGATGGGATTATGTTATTGTACCTAAAGGAGGACAAAATGAAAACAATTAAAGCTATCCACACTAACAGGTATTCAATTGAGCTCAGCGAGTCAGTAGATAATAAGTATATTATTATTTACGGACCTAAAAACGCAACAGTACTTAAGTCCAGCGAGAACATCAAGGATTTAAATATTGCTTCACGACTCTTTGATATTAAACTAGCTGAGTTGGAAGGTAATTAATATCAATGCTGGCGTTGTTGAAGAAGTTCATTCTATGGATTTTTCTAAATCAACCCCTACCGGGTTCGAGTAATAATATGTTGCCAAAAACAAAACCATTTTTATTATTCGAACTTGGTAATCTTCAGGTATTCCATTATCCTACACAAGACCAGATTACTCGAGGCTTATTGCCTACCGAAGTATACTGGCAGGATAAGTCTTCTAGGCATACATACGGACCATTCCCTGGTATCCACGCTGCTATGAGCCATTATACTTGGGTTATAGCTACTCAGAAGACCGGCTCTAAAGGCAACGTCGGTAATGTCATCTATATGAACTTCAAGACTAAGAAACGCGTAGTGATTAGCAATGAACAAAAATAAACAAGATATCCAGAATCTTTTAAGTAGGCTTCCTCATACAATCCAAGTAACATTTGCGTTACATTGTTGTAATGATATTAGGAGCTTAATCACCGGTCCTAAAAGTCTAAAAGCTTTAGAAGTAGTAGAAAAGTGGCTGCATAATCCAGCTTCAGTTACTACTCAAGAATTATATGACGCCGCCGCCGCCGCCGCCTACACCGCCAACGCCACCGCCACCGCCAACGCCGCCGCCTACGCCGCCAACGCCGCCGCCACCGCCTCCTCCGCCTACTCCGCCTCCGCCTCCGCCTACGCCGCCTACTCCGCCTCCGCCTCCGCCTACGCCGTCTCCTCCGCCGCCTACGCCGCCTGGGCCTGCAGCTCCTCCTCCGGCGCCTCCAACGCCGAGTATAACGTAAAAATAAATCAGTATTACAATGACTTAGTCCTTATGCTTAAAGACTTAACTGAACTAGAGAAAGTCCTTTGGGATATTGACGTATACCCATTATAATAGCCATAAATATCCGATACTTATCTCAAATCCTCTATATTATAGCTGACATCTAAACAGTATTAGGTGCAAGGAATATCCCTTGCCCTTCCCACCTAGGCTTCCTGCCCGAACGTGGTGAGACTGCGGTGCGAGAAGCCTAGCAGTCAATACTGCAGGATAGAGGATATTCTCATGGCTAACAGGAACTTCGCCAACGGCGGTAAAGTCTACGCAATGCACACAATGCCAGCATTGCTTGACTGTAATTTCATCGTAGACAGCTCAAACGGTAACGGACTAGGGATTCGCAGTCTTAAAGGTCCGATGATTCAAAACGTATTCATGCACACCTCGGCTACTCCAGGCGCAGGTAACTCAAACCTTGCTAGCCCGAACGTAGTAGTTACTAACCCGAATCCTGGTTCAGGAACTATCATCATCCAGCTTCAAGATAACTTCAACCGTAGCTTAAGCGGCTTTAACGCCATCGTAAGCCCGGTATCAGGAACTCCACTCACCTCTACTACTGCTAACGTAGCTAACGTAATCGTATCACTTGGTACTGCTTCATTGGCTCAGTGGCAAGCACGCGGCCTCCCACTCGGTATTACACCAGCAGTAGGCGTGTCCTTCGTAGCTAGCTCTTCTGGCGTTATCGGCGGATCGGCAGCAGTAGAAATCGCTGCAGCTGCAGGTTCTGGCGTTGCTTCAATCGAAACTCTTGGAGATCCGAATCTGTCGTTGTCTCCTGATCCTACTAAAAATCAAGGCTTTGGCGGACAAATCATCCTTCAATGTCGTGACTATGCAGGAGCTATCGTAGCACCGGCTAACGGATCAGTAATCAGTATTTCGATGTACTTAAGCAATTCGAGTGTCCTAGTACAGGGCGAATAAACCCTTGATATGAAAGGGTTTTTATGGCTGGAATACCAGGCATACCTCAAAATTTTATCGCTCAAACAGCTAACCAAAGCAATTTGGTTAGCTGGGACTTGTCTACTGGTGCGACTAGTTACATCGTCCAGCGTAGTTTGGATAATGTCAGTTATTCAACAATAGCCACGGTATCAGGCAGCCCTTTAGCTACCTCTTACTTGGACTCAGCTGTTACTTTAGGTACTCAGTACTTCTATAAGGTAGCTGCAGCCAACGGTTCAGGAACTAGTAGTTATACTAACCCGCAATCAGTCGTACCTACTCAAGTAGGTGAGCAGTCATTAGGAGCGATTAGATTAGCTGCTATGCAAAGGGCTGATAGGGTAAACAGTAACTTCGTAACTAAGCCCGAGTGGAATAACTATATCAATCAGGCCATGTTTGAGCTCTATGACTTGTTAGTAACCGTATATGAAGATTACTTCCTAGCACCTCCAATCCAGTTCGTATGTGATGGCAATACGTTTCTATACCCACTTCCTAATGGTACAAATACATTCCTTAATGCTTTAAACCCAAGCCAGACTGTTACGCCTCCAGCATTCTATAAACTAATGGGGGTTGATCTTGCTCTTAATAACGCAACTAACGCTTATGTTACTATTAATAAGTTCAATTTCATTGATAGAAATAGATTCGTATATCCCAATACTGCTAGTACTATCTATGGCGTGTTTAATCTACAATATCGTGTAATGGGTAGTAACTTAGAGTTCATCCCTACACCTAGTGGTGGACAAGCAATCCGGTTGTGGTATATCCCTAGACTTACTCAGCTATTAGCTGATAACGATGTTACAACCCAAGGTATCTCCGGATGGATTGAGTACGTAATCGTTAGAGCAGCTAAATATGCATTAGATAAAGAAGAGAGCGATTCTACTAATCTTACTAATGAGCTTTTATTCCTTAAACAGCGTATAGAAGAGACAGCAGCTAATCGTGATGCAGGTCAACCAGACCGTATCAGTGATACCCGCTCCAACAATGGTACAGGCTATGGATTTGGAAATGGCAACGGCTGGGGACGGGGAGGCTTTTAATGCTACCGCAGAAGCTTACCCTGCCATTAATGCAAACACAATGGGCTCAGCAATTAGATCCTATTATCTCTAATCCCACAGTTAACAACCTAGTATTGAAGAATATATCATTAGTATCAGGTACTAACGTAATAAACCATAGGCTGGGACGGGTATTGCAAGGCTGGAAACCTACGCGTATTCGTGCTGCAGCTACGTTCTATGACCTACAAGACAGCAATCAAACCCCTCAGCTTACACTAGTGCTAGTAGCATCAGCTCCAGCTGTAATAGACCTTGAGGTATTCTAGTGGCTAATACGATCTCTCCTAACATGAGTTTAATCATCCCAGGTGTAGGTACTGAGGCAGGACCGACATATGCCTTCGACGTAAACGCCAGCCTAACACTTATAGACGCACACGATCATAGCCCAGGATCTGGCGTACAGATAACCCCTGCAGGCATTAATATAAATGCTAGCCTTGATTTTAAGGCCCATAATGCTATTAACCTCAATACCGTTGCCTTTAATGCACAGAGCGTTCCTAGCGCCGTTATACAGAGTTTATCAGTAGGTCCTGGAGGCGAAGGAACTGTTAGACAAGACTTATTTTATACAGACGACTCAGGCACAGCCATTCAGATTACTAAAGGCGGTATTGTAAACGCTACTGCTACATCTATTCCAGGCGAGAGCTATGCCGGCGGTACATTCATATGGACTCAAACCCAGTCTAGTCTTCCTACAACTCCTGCTAACTTTGATATAGGAAGCATTACGTTACGTCCTAATATAGCTGCTACTAGCTATGGGGTTACGCTTAGTCCTCCTGCAGCTATTGGATCAGCTTATACGCTATTATTACCCAATAATCCTAGTACGAATACAGTTATTACAGGTAATGCTGGTGCTCCTGCCTTTGTTACTATTGCTTCTACAGGCCAAATCGAAGGTACGATATCTACTTCTGGCGGTATCAGTACTTCTAATATAGCTAATCTCGCTATTACTACGGCTAAGATAGCTGATGGAGCTGTGACTGCTGCTAAGCTAGCAGCCGGTGCTTTACAGCCTAATACACAGCTCTTTACTGCTAATGGAAACTTCACGGTTCCTACTGGAGTTACTACATTATTCGTAGAACTAGTAGGCGGAGGCGGAGGCGGAGGCGGAGGATCTGCAGGCCCAGGCGCAGGTGGAGGCGGAGGCGGAGGCGGTAATCCTCTGTTTACTACAATCCAATGTACTCCAGCAGAAGTCTTATTAGTTTCAGTAGGCGCAGGTGGAGGCGGCGGTGCAGGCGGTATTGCAGGAAGTGCAGGCTCTGATAGCTCTATTAGTCGAAGCGGCGGAGCAGTGTTGGTCGTTAGGTCTACAGGAGCTCTAGGCGGTAGTGGAGCAGCTTCTATTACGTTAGGCGGCAATGGAGGAGATCTAGCATTTACTGCTAGTAGATCTAGAGTTCCGGGAGGCGGCGGAGGCGATAGCAGTGTTTCCGGGAATGCTGGATTCGGTAGTAGTTATGCCAACGGCGGAGCTGGCGGCGCTAACTCCGGTACTGCTGGAGGCGGCGGAGGCGGCGGAGCTGGCGTTGCACCAGCAATCGGCGGTAGCGCAGATGGCGGAGTCGGCGGAGCTGGAGCTTCAGTAAATGGATTTAATGGATTGAATGGCCCTGCTAACTCAGGTGCAGGCGGAGGCGGAGGCGGAGGCGGAGGATCTAATGCAGGCAATGGAGGATCTGGCGGCTCTGGCTTTGTAAGAATACTTTGGATGACATAGATGGCACTTCAAAAACAGCCAGTAGCAATTAATTTTAGCCGAGGTCTAGATACCAAGACTGATCCTTATCAAGTCCCTGTAGGTAACTTCACAGCCTTAAAGAATTCTATCTTCACTAAGACAGGCCGTTTAACTAAGCGTAATGGCTACCAGAATATAACTCATCTCCCTAATACAGATCAAACGACCCTTACGACTCTAAACGATAACCTCATCGCTACAGGATCGAATCTATACTCCTTTAGTAAAGATACTAATCAATGGCTAAACAAAGGCAAGGTACAGCCTGTACAGCTTAATACACAGCCGTTGGTAAGAGTGAGTACAAGCCAATCTAGCCCAGACGCAGCCGTTGCAGCCTCAGGGCTTACATGCTTAGTCTACATGGATAGTGGTTCGGCTTACTACCAAATCTCTGATAGCAGTACTGGCGAGCAGATCGTCTCTAGGACGTTATTACCAAGCTCTTCTATTAATCCGAGAGCGTTTGTACTTGGTAATTACTTTGTTATAACATTTGTAACATCAGGAGCTTTCTTACAATATATCTCTATTCCTATATTAAATCCTACCGTTCCTTCTGGCGCATTAAACTTCACAGTTGATGCCAATATGCTAGACGTAAACTCAGGCTATGATGGGTATATCGTTAATAACACCCTTTACATGGCTTGGGAGGGCGGTAACGGAGCAGTTAACGTCGCGTTAATGAATAGCGCACTGGTAACCTCAGTGCCTGTTAATATACCTGCTTCAGCTGCAGACCTCGTATCAGTAACAGCCGATACGACTGTAAACAGGATCTTTGTATCCTTCTGGGATAGTTCTGCTAATAATGGCTACTCAGCTGCGTTTAACTATCAAGTAGTCCAAACAATGGCTAAGACCCAAATCATTACAGCTACGCCTATCAGAGAGATTACCAGTATAGCTACGAATAACTTATTGACTGTATTCTATGAAGTAATACATACATACGGAGCTCCTGCATCTACTGCCAGCACAGACTTTATCTCTAAAGTCACCGTAACTCCTCCAGTAGGTACAGGAACAGGCACGGTATCAGCTCCAGTTGTAGTCTTAAGATCAGTAGGACTTGCTTCTAAGGCTTATTTAGATGCTTCTGGTATTATTTACATGCTAGCAGTATACGGAGATGTACATCAAGGAACGCCTAGCAATAACTCTGCACAGCCTAGTTACTTCTTGATTGATAGCACAGGTGCTATCTACATGCGCTTGGCCTACGCAAACGGCGGAGGCTACGAAGCCTCCCAGGTACTACCGACTATTACAGTTATTAACAGCGTATTCTATATTCCTTACTTAAAGGTAGATCTATTAGCTACTGTCAATAAAGGAACTGCACTGCCTTCTGGTACGCCTACACTTCCTATATACACCCAGACAGGTATTAATCTAGCTATCTTCACTATAAACGATACAAACCAGCACTCAAGCGAGATTGCAGGAGCCTTACACCTTACTGGAGGGCAGCTATGGGAGTACGACGGTGTACGTCCAGTAGAGCATGGCTTCCAGGTATGGCCTGAGAATATCGTTACTGCTACATCAGGCTCAGGCGGACTAATAACCGCTGATACCTATAATTACGTATTTACGTACGAGTGGACTGATAACCAAGGAAACCTACATAGATCTGCTCCTAGCATCCCTGTAACCCAGGTGACTACTGGTAGTACTTCGACTAATACGATCTATGTACCGACGCTTCGCCTTACATATAAACTCTCCCCGAATCCAGTCCGTATAGTAGGATATCGCTGGAGTACGTCGCAGCCTGTGTATTATCAATTCACAAGTATTACAGCTCCTGTAGTCAATGATACTACAATCGACTACGTTACTATTACCGATACTAATTCAGACGCTCAGATACTTGGTCAGACTCTTCTGTACACGACAGGCGGAGTAATTGAGAACATCGCTGCTCCTGCATCTATTGCTTCTGCTTTGTTTAAGAACAGACTCTTCATTATAGACGCTGAAGACCAGAACCTATTATGGTTCTCTAAACAAGTAATCGAGAATACTCCAGTAGAGATGTCTGATCTTTTGACACTCTATATAGCACCTACATCTGGAGCTCAAGGTAGTACAGGTCCTATGACTGCGCTTTCGGCCATGGATGATAAATTAATCATATTCAAAAAAGATGCCATATATTACGTTACTGGTACAGGTCCAGATAACACTGGAGCTAATAATGACTTTACGGACCCTATTTTTATTACTAGTACTGTCGGTTGTGCTAACCCTGATAGTATAGTATTAATACCAAATGGACTTATGTTTCAAAGTGATAAAGGGATTTGGCTATTAGGCCGTGATCTCAGCACTAACTATATAGGTGCAGGTGTAGAACAGTATAACGACCAAGTAGTTATGGCCGCTCAAGCAATCCCAGCGACTAACCAAGTCCGATTCATCTTGAATAACGACGTAACACTTATGTATGATTACTTCTTCAATCAGTGGGGTACTCATAGCAATATAAACGCTATCTCAGCTACATTATATCAGGGCTCACATACTTACTTAAATATCTATGGACAGATCTTCCAAGAACTAGCCAATACCTATATTGATGGCTCAGTGCCTGTCCTGATGAGCCTAACGACTTCGTGGATCAATGTAGCTGGACTCCAAGGCTATGAGAGGTTCTATTTCGGTAATCTCTTAGGAACTTACTTCACGCCATTTAAACTAGACGTGACTTTGGCTTATGACTACAATCCTTCTGCTCAGCAAGCAATCGAGGTATTACCCGATAACTTCACAGAGCCGTGGGGAGGAGAAGCACTCTGGGGTTCTGGAGGACCTTGGGGAGGCATAGGGAATGTATTCAGTGCGCGTCTATTTCCTGAGAAGCAAAAGTGCCAATCATTCCAGGTTACTATACAAGAAGTCTACGACCCATCATTTGGCGTACCTCCTGGAGAGGGATTATCCCTATCAGGGATAGCGTTAGTCGTAGGCATTAAGAAGGGCTACAGAACTCAGAGTGCACGACGTAGCTATGGATAGTGAAGTCTATCTAGTACCGTTTAACTTTAAGTACTTGCCTCAATTATACGAGATGCTTAAGTCTCAGCACTATGTAGATACATCTCATATCACTATGAAAACACTTCCTAAGATAGGATATATAGCCTTGTTGAATAAGCACCCAATAGCAGCAGGCTTTCTACGAAGAGTAGAAGGCGGATACGCTCAATTAGACGGGTTGACCTCTAATGCCCATTTTGGCAGCCTTATTAGACACGAAGGCATCAAGAAGGTCGTAGATGCATTGCTGAGTGATGCCAAGGACTTACGACTAAACGGTATTATGGCCTTTACAGAAGACCAGGGTGTCTTAGATAGGGCTAAAACTATTGGATTTCAAGTAGTTAACCAGACTTTAATCGCTCTTCCCCTGACTAAAAAGCAATAGGAGCGTAATGAAGACACGGTTAGGCTTATAAGGAGTAACTGTGGGATTTGTTTCAGGTCTATTAGGAACAGCTGGTGGAATGAATGGAACCGGCATATCAGGCCCTCAAAGTGCCAATATCTTAAATCCAGCTACCCAGCAAATGGGTACAGACGCTCTAGCTCAACAACAAGCCCTTATAAATGCTTATCAACCAGGCGGTACAGCCGCACTTCAGTCTCAACAAGATCTTTTAGGACAATTAGGACAACAAGCCCAAGGCTTAGGTCCTAATCCTGCACTTGCTCAATTAAACCAAGCAACAGCTGCCAATACTGCTAACCAAGCAGCCTTAATGGCAGGTCAGCGCGGTTCTTCTCAGAACGCCGGTTTGATTGCTCGTCAAGCCTCTATGCAAGGTGCACAGAATCAGCAGAACGCTGCTGGACAGGCAGCTACTCTAGCCGCACAGCAACAAATCTCAGCTAGACAACAACTCGCAGCTCAACAAGCCCAAATGGTAAATCAACAACAAACCGGACAGCAGCAGTATACTGGTAACGTATTGGGTCAGATCAATAATCAGAACAATGCCAATATCGGCATGCAATCTAATATCAATAGTGCCAATGCTGGTCTTGCTGGACAACAAATGGGCGCTCAAAATCAAATGCTTGGTAATATTACAGGAGCATTAGGCGCTGGCCTTGGACTTGGCGGAGGCGGCGGCGCTCAACAAGCCCAGAATAATCAATGGGCATCTGAAATGGATGCAGGCTTAGAGCCAATGGCTCAAGGCGGTCAGGTGAATAACCTTCCTACCAGCTATAATATGATGGCTTCAGGCGGTATGCCTCAACAAGCCCAAGCAGGACCTCAATCTAGACTAGGCCGTCATCTTGCAGGTCTTCAACAAACACTTCCTATTCCACAATCGATGCCTACCTCCATGCCTATGATGGCTGAGGGCGGTAAAGTACCTGTTCTTCTCTCGCCTGGCGAGATAAAACTATCTCCTAAAGAAGCAAATCGCGTAGCACAAGGCGCTAATCCTATGGCAGAAGGCAAGAAAGTCCCCGGTAAGCCTAAAGTCGGAGGCGCTAAAAATGATTACGCTAATGACACAGTTAAAGATGACGTAGAAGCTGGTACTATAATCCTTCCACGTTCGGTTACTCAAAGTAAAAACCCACATTGGGAAGCCCACAAGTTCGTATCTGCTATTATGGCTAAGAACAAAGGGAAACTTAAGTAATGAGTAAGATAGCACTTGACCTAAGGCAGTTCAAACACGTCAAGAGTGATAAGAACTCTACTACTCTCCAGCATCGTGATGGGCATGTCCTTACTGTATCTCATAAATCCTTATCTCCTGAGTCTAAAGCTCAGCTCTCTGCATTATCTGGTATTGGTAAAGCAGCACAGACTCCACTCCAAGCCGATGAAGCTAGGCATAATAAGATGGCTTCAGGCGGAGAAGCTAAAGTACAAGCACCTGCACAGAAAGATCCTGCTCCTTCTAAACCTCCTGTAAAAGACGATCCAGTACCTGCAAATGTAAATACTCCTGGCAGCATGAAAGAGGCTTGGAATAGGCTTACTCATCCAATGGCTTCAGGCGGTAGTGTAGAGTCCGGCTCTAAAGATATGAACTTAGCCTCAGGCGGCGCTGTAGAATCTGGATCTCCTGACATGGATATGTGTGAAGGCGGGCAGCCTAGAGAGATGTATGCAGACGGTACTCCTGATATCGGTGGAGTAAAGCAAATCGTCCCTGAACGTATGCCTGGTCCTCCAGTAGACTATAATAATAAGCTTAGCAATGTTAGTGTACCTAGTGACATAGGCTTTAGCCCTGAAGATATGGGCGCTATCATAGGCCATACTATCAATGCTATTAAAGGCGGAGCTAAAGCAGCTAGTAAAGTAGCCTCAGACGTAGGCCAAGGCGTTAGCCAAGGTGTACAACAATCCTCAGGCGTTGATTTATCCGGTAAAGATGAAGAACAGCCACAAGCACAGGCTCCTGGACAAATCCAGCCACAGCAAGACCAAGCAGCTCCAGCTCCTGCACCACAGGCCGCAGCGCCTGCTCCAGATCAATCTGCAGCTCCAGCACCGGCTCCTGCTCAACAGCCATTACCTCCTGGACAAATGCCAGCAGCTAATATGCACGCGACTATCCCTGATGCTACTAAACAAGCAGAGATTGGCGCTAACCAAGCAATCGACGCAGCTAACCAATCAGGCGTTGCTGCTGGTACTATTGCTGAGGCAAGAGCCAAAGCTAGCCAATTAGGCGCTGATGGCTTAGTAAAGCTACAACAAGACTTCCATAATGACTATAATGAGTTAAATAAAGAACGCCTTGCTCATATCCAAGATATGCAGAACGGTATGATCGATCCTGAGAAGTACTGGCAGAATCACAGTAAGATTGCATCTGGTATCGGCATGATATTGGCAGGCTTTAACCCTACTAATAACCCTAATGCTGCCATTAATTATCTTAAGTTCCAAATGGAGCAGAATCTAGACGCTCAGAAACAAAACCTGAACGCTAAGAATAATATCCTTGCTTCTACTATGCAGCAGTTTGGTAATCTTAAAGATGCTACCAATATGGCTAGGATCTATCAGCAAGACGCATTGGCACAACAACTCCTAGCAGCTGCTCCTAAAGCCCAGAACGATCAAGCCCGTCTTCAAATCCAGCAGAAGGCTGGAGAGCTACAACAAGACTCGGCTATGAAGCTTTATAACATGGCTAAGGATCGTCAATTCTTTAACCTAATGAAACAATCTCCAGGTGGACAAGGATCTTCAGGAGATCCAGAAGCTGCTTTCCAACAACGCAATAGAATGATGAATTACTTCAATCCTCAGACTGCTTCGTATGAGTCTGAGCGACATGTACCAGGTGTAGGAGATGCTCCTATTCCAGTACCAGAAGGACCTCGATCTAAGATGATAGCCCATCAGAACTTCGATAACATGGCTAAGCGCTATCAAGACTTCGCACAGAAGCACGCAGATAACTGGAAAAATCTAGATATTCCTGAGCGCCTTAAGATCCAGAACGAAGGCGCTAGCATGGGTAAAGAACTACAGAGTATTCTGAATAGTACCCTTGAAGGCGGAGTATCTGATGCTCAACGTAATGAGATAGAGAAGATCTTACCGTCTGATCCTACTAAGTTCATCCCTAGTATTGCAGTACTTCCTAAGATCAAAGGTCTTATCGACTCAAATCAGAGCAGGTATAATACTCTTAAGCACGCATACCATTTACCTGAGTCTAAGCAACAAGAATCTCAACAAGAACAAATCGTTACAGGTAAAGACGGTAAGCAATATCGTAAGGTACCCGGCGGCTACGTACCAGTAAGGTAACATGGCAGACAAGAAACACAGTCAGCGTATCCGAGATATAGCTGATGCTTACGCTAAAAGTAAAGGTCTTAAGATAGACCATGAGCATACCGTTCCGCTTAATCCTGAGCGTAGTAAGCGTATTGCACAGGCATTCCATGAACTAAAGCATGAACCTGAGAACCCTAAAGTTAAGAAGGCCTATAAAGCCTTAATAGATGAAACTCTATCCCAGTACCAATCGCTAAAGAAGTCAGGCCTTAAAGTAACTCCTATTACTCCTGACATGAAAAATCCTTATGCTAGTTCTAACGACATGATTAAAGATGTTAGAGAGAATAATCATCTCTATTTCTATCCTACTGATCTAGGATTTGGTAGTAAAGATGATAAGACTTCAGATCATCCTCTCCTGCAGCCTACCAAAGAGACAGCCGGTAAGCACAAGATGGTAGCCAATGACGTATTCCGAGTAGTACATGACTATTACGGACATGCCAAAGAAGGCACGACATTCGGTCCTAAGGGCGAAGAAGGTGCATGGCAGCATCACATGAAGATGTACTCACCAGAAGCACAGAAAGCCTTGACTACAGAGACTCGCGGACAGAATTCGTGGGTAAACTTTGGCCCACAAGGTGAAGCAAACCGTGCTAATCCTGAGAACACCCAGTACGCAGAACAGAAGGCTGGATTACTTCCAGACTGGGCTATGGAGACTGAGGAACGTAAGAAGTTCGCAGACGGCGGTATGGCCGGAAAACCGCCTGGTTTTATATCAGACGCAGACTTTGGAGCTATGAACGGCGCTCAATCAGAAGATGAACACACTCCTACAGCTAAATCCCTTACTGGACAGCCAAGTAATGATATGTCAGGATTTATTCCTGACAGTCAATTCGAGTCTCAAGACCAAGCCTACGGCGGTACAGGACAGACTCTTGGAGCAGCAGCTGAAGGTGCTTTGAGAGGTACTCTAGGTCCTTTAGCACCAGCAGCAGAGAAGCTCTTTGGCGTACCATATAAAGAACAAAGAGAACGACAAGCAGCCCATCCCATCGCTACAGGTGCAGGTGAGATTGCAGGGTTAGGCGCAGGCTTCCTTACAGGTACTGGCGAAGCAGGCCTTGTTAGTAAGATAGGCGAAGGCGCTGAAGCAATGGCTGGACTAGGAGAAGCCTCCAGAATGGCCAAGATCGGCTCTAGCGCAGTCAGAAATGCTGCTGAGATGGCCGTACTCCAAGGAAACGATGACGTAGCTAAGCATATAATGAAAGATCCACAAGCAGCCTCAGAAAGCGCATTAGCCAATGTAGGGTTAGCAGCAGCTATCGGTGCAGGTGGAGGAGCATTTACTGCAGGCGTGCTGTCTCCACTCTGGGCAGCAACAATAGGCCCTAAGATGGAACAAGGACTTAAAGCCCTTACTGGTCATTTAGGCGGAGTAGAAGGCCAAGCCCTTAAGTCTACAGCAGAAGAGTTAGAAGCCAAGACAGGCGTTGAGATGCCTCCAGCAGCAAAGGCAGTAGTTAATGAAAAGCCAGGAGCTATGGAGTCCCACTCAATCCTTAGCCAAGACGATGCCAGTATGGCAGGCCGCTCTCATCAGAAGACAATGAATGAGTATGAAAGTAATCTAGCAGCCAAGACTGTCGAATCTTTAGGCAGAAGCCCTGAGAGCATTCAAAGCCTTCCTGATCTAGATAAATATAACGTTGGTAGAGCACAAGGCGAACAGCTCCACTCTGAATTAAGTGAAATGGCTAAGCCTACTATTGATGGGTATAATGAGTTCACTAATAAATATAAGAACAGCGAATTAAACCAAGCCCGTAAACAAGCAATCATAGAAAATATCGGCCAGAAAACTCTCGATCAAGGATGGCATAGAGCAAACGACTCTGCAGCCTATGACATGGCTACAGGCGTTATAAAAGACCTTGAAGGCCCTCAGACCATTACAGACGTTAAGAAATATATTACCAATCTTAGGGATAGTAATCCTTATGGAAGCGAAGGCTATCAAGCCGCTAAGCAAATCAATAAGACTCTTCAAGAAGGCTTAGAGAATGCTATTAGCGATAGTATCTCTGCTAAAGGCGGCAACGCAGATATGATAGCCAAAGAGATCAGCGATTATGGAAACCTACGTAAGAACTACGCAGGTATGATGAATCATTTTGATAATCTAAATGAATACCTAAAGGTAGGTAAGTATGATGGACCGGAGAGCTTCCTAGACGCACTTAAAAACATGAGCGTAAAGCGCGGAGAGCGCGTTGCAGAGCGTCTATCAGGTAAGAACTCAGCAAATGCACTGGAAATACTGAAACAAACGCCTGCTACACTAGACAAAGTAAAACAATATCACGTAGATAAGCTATTAGCAGACGCTGTAGCTAAAGCACCTGCTGGTAAATCCATTAATACTAGATATATCGCTGATACTATAAACGATGCACAGAAGATGTCTCCACAAATCCGAGACTTAATCATGTCTCCTGAGCAACAAGCCACGGTACAAAGCATAGACCAGGTAATGAATGCTCTATCAGATCCTAATCATAACTTCTCTAATACTGCCAGGACTATAGGTAAGCAAGCCAAGGGTAATATCTCTCCTATCTCTCTTATAGCAATGCTTATGGGACATGGCGATGCAGGCATCCTCTCATGGCTAGGCTCTTTAGGCTTTAGTGAAGCAAAGCCAGCTATGAAACTCAGTATGCTTAAGTTCCTAGGCTCTGATGCTCCGGTAAAAGCCGAGGGCTTTAAGTCTATGGCCAATTTGATTAATCATTCATATAAAGGCGGAGAATCGCTTACCAAGGCATCCAAGGCCTTATTCCAGCCCGGCCTTAAAATCCTAAACGAAAGCCAGATGCCTACTGCGCATGAACTCCAGCACTTAGATAAGCTCGTAGCTAAGAACCAAAGCGATCCTAATAGTACATTAGCTAATGCCCAGAATCAGCATATAGGCCATTACATGCCTGAGCATCAGCAGGCCTTGACACAAGCCCAAATCCAAGCCTCACAATACCTATCTAATCTAAAGCCCAAGCCGTATAGGCCAAGTCCTTTAGATCCTGCAATCCAGCCCACTAAAGCACAAGAAGCAAGGTATAACAGAGCCTTGACTATTGCTCAGAATCCATTAGTAGTATTACAGCACGTAAAAGACGGGACTTTACAGGTAAGTGATCTCCAAGACTTAAAGGCCATGTACCCTAAGTATGCAAGCCTAGTAACTCAAGAAGTCTCTAACGAAATGGTTAATAGACAATCAGAAGGCGAGCCTATTCCTTATAAGACCAAGATCAGTATAAGTTTACTCCTAGGCCAGCCATTGGAGACTTCAATGCAGCCAAGCTCCATTGTAGCAGCTCAGCCCAAGCCTAAAGCTCCACAACAGCCTCAGGGAGGCGAGAAGCCTAAAGGCGCTAAGAAGGGCACGTCTACATTAGGTAAGTCTAATAGCTCGTATAAGACGCCTAATCAGGCAGCAGAGAGCGATAGGAGTGATCGTGACTAGACTGACTATAATACATACAGAGCGGGTTAATCACACCTTAATCCTATTAGGAGCGTTTAATGGCATCTAGGCCGATTTTCACACCTTACTTAGTCATCGATTCAGGTGACATGTCTGGTAACATAACCTCTAAAGTCACCGTAATTCAGAACCTCTCGATGTTATCATATGATATCTCTTGGTCTGGAAGTACTCCTGTAGGCGTTATGAGCGTACAGTTCTCTAATAGCTACTCACAAAACGCAGACGGCTCAGTCCGTAATGCAGGTAACTGGACCACTATTACACTAAACAATCCATCTAACGTATCAGGTAATACAGGTAATGGCATGATAGACATAGATGCTACTGGAGCCTTCGCGATGCGCTTAGTATATACAAGAGCTTCAGGTACTGGAACTATGAATGCCGTCGTGAATGGCAAGGTGGCATAATGAGAACTTTTAATAAACAAATCTCAACTAACGTAGCGCTTAATGCCAACTCTAACAGCCCAGCAGTTCAGTTAAAAAACATATATACCTACTGCGTAGCTGCTATCTTTACAGGTACTCCTACAGGCAGTATTAAGCTACAGGCATCTAATGATCCCGAGACTAACGATACACAGCCGCTAGGCATACCATTTCCTGCACCTGTAAACTGGTGCGACATTGCTAACTCATCGTTCACTGTAAGTGCTTCTGGAGAAGTAATGTGGAATGTAAACTACACGGGCTATAACTACGTAAGAGTTGTGTACACAGATTCTTCTGGCGGTACAAGTACTGCTACAATGAATATAATCGTTAACGCTAAGGGTACATAATGTCAACCCAATACATCGATCTACCAGTAGGCTCAGGTGTAGGCGGCGGCGTTATAAGTCTTAATGGACTTGTCGGCGCGCTTACATTAGTCGCCGGTAGCCATATATCGATTAGCTCAGTAGGTACGAGTATTACTATCTCTGCTACAGGCGAGCTAGACGCTACCTTGACCAACTCTCATATCTTCGTAGGTAACGCCTCGAACGTCGCCACAGATGTAGCCTTATCAGGAGACGCGACTTTAGCTAATACTGGCGCATTGACCTTAGCCAATACGGCAGTAACGCCTGGTAGTTACACCTATGCAAGCATTACCGTTGATTCGAAGGGCCGTTTGACAGCTGCCTCCTCAGGATCGGCTCCTACAGGTACTGTGACCTCAGTAGCCATGACTGTGCCTGCATTCTTGTCTGTTTCTGGGTCTCCCATTACCTCTTCTGGTACACTGGCTGTTACATTAGCCACACAAGCAGCTAATCTAGTATTTGCAGGACCTACTACAGGCGCTGCAGCAGCTCCGACATTTAGAAGTCTAGTAGCAGCTGATATTCCTGCTTTATCATATCTTTCAAGTACTTTGACTAGTGCCCATATATTCGTAGGAAACGGCAGTAATGTCGCCACAGACGTTGCAATGTCCGGCGATGCCACTCTAGCCAATACAGGCGCGTTGACTCTAGCTAATACTGCTGTTACTCCAGGTAGTTATACAAGCGCTAATATCACAGTCGATTCTAAGGGTCGTATCACTGCTGCTGCTAATGGTAGTGGAGGCAGTAGTTTAGTCGTAGCGCCTTCTGTTGGATCATTAATCGGAGGCACTACAGGCGCTTCGAGTATTACTACTGCTGGTTTAAATAACACAGTATATGGCTATCAGGCCATGGATTCGTTGAGTAACGGGTCGAGTAACGTAGCTGTAGGCTACCAGGCATTAAAGGCCGATAATACAGGTTCAGCTAATAACGCAGTAGGCGATGGAGCACTACGCTCTAACTCTTCTGGCGGCGATAACAATGCATTTGGCTTTAACGCCATGCAAGCCATGCAGACAGGTACGGGTAACGTAGCTATTGGTTCAAACGCCTTCTCCAGTTCTACTGGCGGATATGATACTGTAGCTCTTGGAAGAAATGCCTTAGATAACTCTTCTTCTGGAGGCGGTAACGTAGCCATCGGTCGAGATGCCGGTACTGCTCTTACATCTGGCGGTAGTAACGTCATTATCGGATACGGCACCGGAACTAGTACTTTATCTAGTGGATCTAATAACATTCTTATTGGAGCGAACTACGGAACAGTAGACACTCCTGCATCTAATACGAGCAATTTCCTAAACATTGGCAATACTCTGTATGGTGACTTAAGTACTGGTCACGTAGGTATTGGAACTACATCGCCTGGCTATTCGCTTGAAGTAGATAATAATTCAGGTAACCCAATAATTGTTTCAAAAAACTCATCTGGAAGCGCTACTATATTCATATCATCTAATGCGGGCTCTGCTGGTTATCTGAATTTTAGCTCTGTAGGCGCAGTAGGCTCTACTAAAGGCGCTGTTTACTATAATAACTCTTCTAACTACATGGGCTTTGCTACTAACAGTACTTACGATAGAATGGTAATCGATTCTGCAGGACAAGTCGGCATTGGAACTGCGACTCCAGATTCTCTATTACATGTCTATTCAGCTAGTAGCCTAACGACGCACAACCAATCTGCAGGAAGCAATAGTTCTGTTACTGCACGCTATCAGACAGACAGCGTGGAAGTAGACTTAGTAGCCAACCAATACGGTGGATGGATTGGCACCTTTACTAATAATCAATTTTACATCGCTACTCACAATACGCCGCGCCTTTTAATTGATGCTTCTGGAAAAGTAGGTATCGCAAATAACTCTCCTGCATATACGATAGATGTAGTAGGCACTGCTGGACTAAGTACAGGCACTACCTGGACTAACACCTCGGATATCCGCCTAAAAGATATTCATGGCGATTATAAGCCTGGGTTAAATGCGATTATGCAGCTCCAGCCTGTTAACTTCTCTTATAAGAAAGACAATCCGCTGAATCTAGCTACTAAATCTAGGACTGGGTTTATAGCTCAAGAAGTCCAGAAGGTATTACCAGAAGCAGTCAGTACTAGAGAAGACGGTTTTCTTGAGTTGAATGTAGACCCTATCCACTGGGCTGCAGTAAACGCGATTAAAGAATTAAAAAACGAGATTAATGAATTAAACATTAAACTAGAAACATTAATGGAAGGTAAACATGGCATTAAGTAAATTAACGAATTTAGATAATGGGACTTCTGGGAGTTACTGGAAAATCGTGCAGGTAAGCATCGATAAAAAAAGTATGTCAGTAATTTGTAGACTAGAATTATTCTTAGATAAAGAACACGCAGACTTAGGCAAGAACCTAGGTATGAACAAGGTATTTCGCTTCAATATCTCTAAAGAAGATCTAAACAGTAATATAGTGGCATTAGGATATGAGCGTATTTTAGCCTTGAATCCTCCTGACTCTGATTTAGATGGAGCCGAGAGTATTTAATGGATAATTTCTACGCAGTATATGTAGGTGCTAGCCACGGTACAGGAAGCGGAGTTTCTAGTCTTAATGGATTGACTGGCGCGCTTACTCTTGTAGCCGGATCTGGCATTAGCATAACTCCTGCGGGAAGTAATATCACTATTGCTGCTACTGGATTTGTTTCTAATACATTAGCCCAAAATCATATCTTCGTAGGTAACGCCTCGAACGTCGCTACAGACGTTCCTATGACAGGGGATGTTAATATAGCCTTTAGCGCAGGTAACGGCGTTACGAGTCTTGTAGCTACTTCTAATAGCACTTTGACTACACTATCAGCTTTAAGCCTGCCGGTATCGCAGTTAACAGGTATATTGCCTATAGCTAACGGCGGTACTAACTCTTCTACAGCGCTTAATAATCATCGCGTAATGATTAGCTCTAGCGGCGCTATCGTAGAAAACGCCGCATTAACGCAAAATCAACTAATGTTCCCTGATGCAAATGGACTTCCGTCTGGATCGTCCGGATTTTCTGTAAGCTCTTCGCCTTCTTTATTGTCGGTATTTTCTAACGATGCTAGTGGAGCCGCGCATGGCTTTCTGAGTGAAAACGGAGCAGCTGGTATTTATGGCGGATTTTATCTAGGCAAGCAAAGTCGTGGTAGTAATGCATCGCCTACTGCTACGCAATCAGGAGATCATTTAGTAGATTTATTAGGCCGAGGATACGGAACTACTGCTTACTCTTCTAATTCTACTGGCAGGATAAGCTTTTTAGCTGCTGAAAACTTTACTGATACTGCCATGGGTACTAATATTTCGATGAGTACTACTCCTATAGGCAGCGTAACAGCTGTAAGTACGTTGTCATTGACTAGTGACCAGGGTTTAAGGCTATTCAACGCGGACTCTTCTAATATAACTATCCGTACTCCGGCAGGAACTGCTAGCTATAATTTGGCACTACCTGCAGCACAATCATCTGGCACTAAGTTCTTACAAAACGATGGCTCAGGTAATCTAAGTTGGGCTTCTGCTGGCGGATCTAGCTTATCAAGTCTGACTAGCGCTACTGGCACTAATACTATTGATAACGTGAATTACGCACAATCCTGGACTTGGAATACGTTAAGTACACAAGCAGCATTAAGTCTTTCTTCTTCATCAATGACTTCTGGATCAGTTTTAAGTCTAACTAATTCATTTAATGATGCTACCTCTACTGGTAACATATTGACAGTTACTTCTAGTGGTCAAAATAACGCATCAATTGGAATAGGCGTTTCATCAGCATCAAATGATTCTGCATCTCGCGGTATTAAAATAAACATGACTTCTGCTAATTCAAATCCAGGAACTGGACTAGAAATAGCAACAGTTGGAGGCCCTGGTCTTTTCGTAAATGTCTCCGGTTCTGGAAATAATAAAACAGCAGCAACGTTTGAAAATGCTGGAAATAGTGGTTCTAGTTGTGTATTTGCTTATTCGTATTCTGCTACTGGGCCGAATTCTGCAGTTGTAGGACGAACTGATAGTACGGACTCAGGAGCTACTGCAGGTAAGTTTAGCTTAGGTAGCGGGTCTGCTACGGGTATTTCGCTGTTAACTACAGGCAATGGAAGCGGTCTAGCCTTTCAATCTGTCGGCGCTTCTCAATTAAACGGTACTACTGTTATAGGAGCGGCTAGTACTACTCCTACCCACTCATTGAATTCTAGTACAGGCAGCCCTGTATCTTCTGCGAGTCCGACCGGCTACGTATCTATAACTATAAACGGAACATTACGGTATATACCGTACTATACATAAGGAATAAATATGTCAACAACAATCACAGGTATATTTCAGTCAAAGGTGATTAGTAACCTTGATACCTATAATCATACGGCTTTGACTGCAGGACCTTACATGGTTAAAGTAGACGTCTCGGAGTTACCTCCAAGCGGTCTTACTATTGCTATTAAGCAGAACAGTACGACTATCGCCACTTCTGTAGCTCCTACGGCTGCCCAAGGAGTCGTATCGCTACAAGCAGTTATCTTCTGCTCAGTAAACGACGTAATAGGCGTGGTACTAAGCTCTTCTCAAGCCAGCGACTCAGCTATTAACTCTATTAAGGGCATCCTTAATATCCATCCTGGAGCTGTTTAATCAGTTAGCGTATGGATGATAATAGACTAGAACGCATAGAAGTGAAGTTAGACGATATAGTCGAGCACCTCTCGTCTATAGATGTTACATTGGCTGAGCAGCATTTATCATTAAAAGAACATATCCGCAGGACAGCTCTTCTAGAGCAGGATTTATCTCCTATTAAAGTCCACGTAAACCGCGTGGAAGGTATTACTAAATTCGTAGTGATTATGATGGGCGCTGTAGCCGCTGTATCAGCTATTATTGAACTATTACTTAAAAAATGAACTTCTTAAACTCTCTCTTTAGTGAAAAGGGCGGGATAAGCATGATGAGGGTCATGTCGCTTCTCTGTGTCATCGCTGCTATAGCTATGGCATTCGTAGGTATGAATAAGCCTAATATTGATTATTCTGGGCTTTCGATGCTGTGTGGTACATTCTTGGGGTTAGCATTTGGCGGTAAGGTCATGCAGAAGAGAACAGAAGTAGACGGCGCTAAATCAGACAGCACTATTTCGAAATAGAGTTTCTCGTTACATCGCAGTAGCCGTATCTTCCGCCGAACTTACCGTAACAAGAGCCGTCTTGAGTATCGTCTAAGTTAAACTCCCGGATGGGCTCGTAGCCGCACCCGGTAAGCATTAAGATAATAATTATATACTTCATTGACGGGGACGTAGATCAGAAGCTTTTACTTTCTGTTCTACTTTACTTGACATCTTAGCGTAGGTAATAGAAGCTCCGGTACCGAATCCGATAGCCCATCCTATGAAATAAACTAGCAATACTCCGAATACTACCATAAATCCTCCTATAGTTCTAAATCTAGCCCATAAATAGGCGAGATAATAGAAAAGTTTGCTTCAACTGCTACGTTTGTAGCAATAACTGCTCCGTTACTCAAGAATACAGGTCCTCCAGACATGCCCGGAAGGAGCAGCCCATAGACCTTCCACATAAATGCATCGCGATCAATATAGAGGATAGTAGTACAGAATAATCGACCGCCAAGAGGGTATCCGCAGGCAGTCATCTTACTGTGTTTCAGTGCGTTACTGTCCAACGCTCCTACGTCTGGGATGAACTCAGCAGTCTGGAACTGGCTAAAGTCGCCTTCAAGGATTGCTTGGTCCATCTGGTAGCGGACTCGCTTTACGTTGGCTATTACCTTTAAATCCATATTATTGGAAGGTCTAATGCCGATATTCTTACGTTCTAGAGACATACCTAACATGGTCTGAGAAATAACACAGTGAGCAGCAGTAAGTACTGTGTGGGGAGTAATAACAGTGCCGGAACAAAATGTATTTCCTTGCTCTTCTACAAGCCTTACGATGGCGCCTGGCTTATGGCTTTTAAACGCGACCTGAGAAGGTCTGCTCAGAATTAAATATAGATCTAAGGCTGCCAATACGACGATTAACGCTAAGGCGCCTTTATATACTCGATGTTTCATTTTACTCCTTTAGTATTTAAATCCTACGCCTACTGTACCATTAATAAGCGTAGGTGTAAAGATCATATTCATTAAAAAATACGTTTTATCTGATATATTAACGATTTTACTGGTTTCGATGCCGATGACTGGAGAAGGCGCCCAGCCATTAGACGGTATAATCATTACTGGTGTTAGATTTCTCTCAAAAAATTTATTGTTATCTTGCATATAAGCGCCTGCTATAATACCTACGCGGTAATCGTCGTAGGCATAGCCAGCAGAGTATGCTGCTCCGAATATCGGTTCAGCTACGGAGTTAGTACCTGTGAAGTACGTAATGGCTGTATAGGATACGCCTTTAATCTCTACATCGCGGTAGCCTAAGAGTGCGTTATCAATTAGTCTGCCATCATTTGATAGTTTATTACTATAGCGCTCATCCGACCCATTGATATTGAATATATGGTAAGTCAGCGATCCGCCGATTATTTCTCTAGCGCCTTCTGCACGACCCATAATGGGTAATAATAGGATAAGCGCTAATAATGCTCTCATTTAGATTTGCTCTTCAAAGCTGACAGAGCCTCCCAAGCTATTCGGCGCTTGGCATCGCTATCGCAACCGCCCTCTCCATAAGGGCACTCCATTTCACTAATTTTTTCCAGGGCCGCAACAAGCTTGTCTAGCTCTGATTTTAGTTCATCATAGGCTTTGCATGCCGATTCTGCTCTTACCCAATCGTTGCCAGAAATTTCGTCAAGGTTCCAAATCTTAAATGGATAACTCACTAGTCACTCCCCTTGTTAGACTTCCCTTTAGAATCTAACTTATCTTTGAACATGTAAAAGTCACGATTCATAAGCCAATCAATTTTTTCCATTTGCATTTTTACATAACGCTCAAGCTCTTTGACCTTCCACTCAAGCTCATTGACGTACTTAGCTTCCCAGCCCTCGAAAGCCATTGGCTCCCTGGACTCTGGGTGCTTCATAGTTATGGAACTATTAAACTGAAACTTATCAAAAAATGCTTTTGGATCATCGCTCTGTTTCATTTCGTTTCTCCTTTGTTATATTTCAATGAAAAGTCTAACATTATACATCCTTCACAGTCAAGGTAAAGCTGTCTAAACCGCGTTGAAGATCCATAAATGCATTAAACGTATTCCTGCTGCTAGTAATCATGTTAGTGCTGGGGTTAGCTGGATTAGGCAGTACGCGACGGCCTAATAACACACAGCCGATTGAGTCAGTGTCGTAGTTTCCTATATGTATTAGTATCCCATCTACTGGCGCTCCTTGAAAATCGGGTATATGCTGCAGCATAAATGTTTCGTATGGTAGGCGGTTAGGAGCGTGCCTAATACATATATAGGTGCCTTCCGGGACTTTAGCCATATAGCTGCCATTCCCCAGCCCACTATCATACGATCTTTCTAAAGTTACACAACTAAATGACCCATCTTCGCTGCTCATAGTACCGAAAACTCCATCTGCTTCTTTAGATTGTCTAGTTAAAATCATATTCATTTTTCTTTTTCATTCAAATAAATGAATGCCCTTCCTATTAAATTGCTGTCTTCTTTGAATTTTCCTAATCCCAAATTGCATTCTCCGCAAAGAAGTCCTCTAACATTTTTTGTTATATGACAATGATCTACATATAAACCTTTATGGGCAAAATCTTTATGTACATTACAAATAGCGCACTTACTATTTTGAGACTGTAGTATATTTGTATAATCTACTAAGCTAATGCCATAAGTCTTTTTAAGTATCTCATTTTTAACATGAAGTCTATATTCTGGATAGTTATTCCACCGTTTAAAATCATAGGATTTCTTTTTATTTTTGCTCTCGGGTTTATTTCTTTGTCTTTTACGTGTATCTGGATTTTCTGGATGCTGCTTCTTATATAAACTTTTGCATGGTTTACAGTAAGGATATAATCCATCTTTTCTAGTTATATCGCTACTAAAGTCTGTAAGTTGTTTACTTATTTTGCATCTAGAGCAGAGCTTCATAAAGACAGTCCTGCAATCTTAGCTTTAGCCTTCTTTAACTCACGTTGCCAGAAAAGTTTTAATTCTCCTGATGAGCCACTGATATTAGTATTTACAGTTTCTACGTACTTCTGTAAACGCAGAATAGTTTTAGAAGTTTGAATAGGCGTCATTTTGACTCCTTTAAAACATTATAGTATAGATCGCAGGCGTCTTTAGCTTCGGCCTGATCTCCTGCATCCATTGAAAAGGCTGCAGCTGCTGAAAAATCTACTCCAGTTTTACATGCTTCTACTAGCATTTTTTTAGAAGTGCAGCCACTTAAAGCTAATAATGATATAATAATATATTTCATTCAATCTCCAATTTTTGGCATATAGAGCCGTATTCTTCTTTTAAGATAGCACGCTGAGCGTTGTAATGTCTACTAGTAAATTTATGTGACTTATCTTGAAACACTATTACTTTGGCAGACTCTTTGCCTTCGTACTTACGAACAGCCCGTCCTACTTTCTGCATGAATTGGCTTTTAGCCTTACCTAGACCCGCTACTATTACGTATTCGCAGGCCTTGGTATCTACGCCCTCTCCCATCATGCCTTCAGTGGCTATAACCGCCATTAATCCGCCACTTGAGAACTGGCGGATAAGCTTTCTAGAAGACTCATCTTCTCCGCTTATTAGCGGTAATCCTGTAATCTCTGATAGGGTCTTGCCGTGCTTTACTTCCTTGACTAAGCAAAGTGTACTCTTCCTAGAACTATGTAGATTTGTTAAGAGTTTAGATATCAGGACATTCCTAGGAGTGTTATTAACTACGAGTTCTTTATAGACCTCAGTATAGGTATAGGCATCTGTCTTCTGCTTAGGAACTTCAATATAATAGGATTCTATAGGTACGATATACTTCTCTTTAACGGCTTCTTTATAGGTTAGCTGGTATATTACCTGTCCTGCAATAGATTCGAATAACAGTGTTTCTTCTGTATCATTACGAAACGGAGTGGCAGTTAAGAAATAGCGGTAAAAGATCTTATTCCAATAGTGCTTGTTTAATTTCCTATAGGTCTTAGCTGCAACGTGGTGGGCTTCATCTATGATAAGACAGTCGTAGTCTGTATCGACGTATAAAAGCCCTGAATCTATGTTTTCTACAGTAACCTTGTGATTAGGTCCTAAACTCTCCAGGATTGACTGAGTTAGCTGCTTCTTGATTTCTAGGGTAGGTACGATGACTAAGGTCTTAACATCTAAATAATGGCTTATAAGCGATATAACGCGAGATTTGCCTGAACCTGTAGGTGCAGTTATAATCCCTCTACTATACCTAATAGTTGCTTTTAGAGCTTCTAACTGCCAATTATATGAATATCCTGGTATTGTAGGATTTGTCTCCAAAGGATAAGTACCCGGTACATGCCTATTGTCTATAATCAGCGAACCACTAGAAAAACGCTTATATATACGATATATAAGTCCTGTAGGAAAAAAGCCTTTCTTATCTAAAAGGCTAGTCTTTCTAGGTCCATACCCACTAAAGAAGGCAGCAGAACCTCCTGTAGTATAACTCAATAAGGAACGCAGCTCTTTCTCCTGAGCTGCGCTGAGTCCTGTTATCTGTGAATAAGAGTTATCTATAGTAATCGTAACCATTAGTGATAGAAGTTCTCTGCATTAATGATAGCACCGTTAGACAAGAGCTGGAGTGCATGGATACCGCCGATATCTAGGTAGTCTAATTCCATCGGTACTAATCCAGCCTTAAGGCTAGCAGAACCCGAGAACTCAGCCGTGCTGCCTAGTCGGTCTGCTGTAACTACAGTACTTCCATTGAGGCTGAGGATAGCGCCGTCGTCTACGTAGATGTCGAAGTTTTGTACACCATCTTTCTCGACTACGAGATAGCCCTTGCATTTAATTACGTATGGAACAGGCACATTGCTACGTAAGTAATAGGGAAGGAGATTAATCCCAGGCGAAGATGGGCCGGTTTCGTTATCAATAGTTCCATCATGTACAAATGACGCCAGAAACGTTAGGTTAGCTCCTACAATCGTAGTTACTCCCCATGGAGTTGAATATAACGAACAGTTAAGGCCTTGGGTTACTACTGGTAAGTTCTGCTGGACTTGAGCAGTGTTAAAGGCATCTACGATAGAATCGATTGTAGACGCCGAGGCTGGCTGTACTGGTGTGCTAGGAGCCGATGGCTGATCTGGTACTACGATGGCTGATCTAAAGCCATGGTGACAGTTACAGGCCGTTAAACAGGTAACTAGGAACAGGGCTAGGAATATCACTACTAAGTCTCGTTCTTGTCGTTTGTTCATAAATCCTCCGTTAGGTTGAGACTAGGCTATAATCGATTTGAGTAAAAGTAAAGCTTTTAATCTGGTTTCGTTCTATATTGGATCAGTTCATCTAAATAAACAAGGTAATCATCGTAAGTCATAGTTCCTTTAGCGAAATTACATATAGTACAACAAGGAACAACATTTCCAGGACAGTAATGTAAGTAACTGTATTTTCTATCAACTCCATTATGCTTTAAGTCATATAGTTCAAACGATTTTTGGCGTTTTATAACCATAGAAGGTTTTCTTCCACAATAATGACAATTACTAAAAATTAATTTTTCGAATTCTATTAAAGTTAAGTCAAATCCCATGCCTCTATTCCTAGCACCATTCTTGTATTGCTGGTACACGGCGTTGATATAGGTCACTTTAGCTGGTTTTCTAGGCCTTCCGCGTCTCATATAGTAACTATTACATAAAAAGTAAATATTGTCTAATTATACTTTTTAGTTTAC
>Ga0265319_1000389_pt1 | contig 31856 bp, 20 predicted proteins | sample 4824metaG_FD_192443 | JGI IMG/M metagenome (GOLD analysis project Ga0265319, IMG submission 192443) | Rhizosphere microbial communities from Carex aquatilis grown in University of Washington, Seatle, WA, United States - 4-8-24 metaG | ecosystem: Host-associated > Plants > Roots > Rhizosphere >...
TTGGTACAGAACCAAATACGATTCTTTGAGTCCGCAAAAACAAGGTCGTAATTAAAATTAGGCAACGTTGTATCACCGGGAGACAGGAGATGCCATTGAGTCCGATCGAACGCTGCACCACCGTAATACCAAGCCGCAGCCCAAACATTATCATTCTTATCCGTAGTTACATCCATAAACTGTGGATCATAGTACCCAGGATTGCCAATATATCCGATAATAGAGTCTGTGAAGACGGTTGATGCAAGACTTGGCCACGTATACTCCATTAATGGATATGTTGTCCAAAGATTTCCGTAACTGTCAAAATCCAGTCCAGTGACGAATCCAGAATTGGAATAAATTTGATTGTGATTCGTGTAAATGCTGCCATCGGGTGCTATCTTAAAATGATTGTTCCAGCTTTGAAGCCCCATGTTCCACCCTCCAACAGTTTGAAAGTTTTGTCCATCGGTTTTTTGGGTGTAATATGGAGTGGATAAGTATACTTCTCCATTCTGGTCCGTTCCCAATCCATAAATATAATTATCATCGAGAGTTGTTGGAACCCTGAAGACCTGCCAACTGAATCCATCAAATGTATAAAGTCCACCTTGATTCGTCTGATATTGTAAATTAATGCCCCCCATGCTGGCAAAGAATTGAGAGGTTGGGCTTATTGCATATTGTGAGCAAAACTGCCCCGGAACTCCCGGAATATCGCACACTCCGGGAATACCGAGTTCGTCATTGCTGCACTTGTATCCTTCACGCATTTGGTTGATGTTAAGTCGATAAGGTCCATATGGAAACTGCCACGTGTCCTGGTCGTTCGACAGCCACAAGCCGCCTGCGGGATCATTCCAAATGGCCTGCCAAAAACCCACGCTGTCAATCATCAACTTCCATCCATCCTGAGAGTACTTTAACATCTTACGACTTTTCGAAAAGGTCCACAGACTATCTTGATAATCGACGGACATCGAATAAATGCCACCGTTATTCCATCGGGGTGCGACTATTGCTGAGTCGTTCGCAAGCGTGTATAGATTGTCATATTCGCCAATCCAAACCGTGTCATGGTATGTGTAAATTGCGGAGGGACCGAGGTTGCCCAGAGAATTGTGAATGCTAAAATATTTCCAACTCGTGCCTGTGAATACTGCAACTCCTCCATCTGGGAAATTGTTATTCTCCACGTATGCTTCATAGCCGACGTATACATTGTTCAATGAATCAATAGTCAGGCAGGTGAACACTGCAGGAGGTAAGTTTGAATTCTCATAGCTATAGGAAGTAAATGTTCCATTAGAGTATTTCACGATACCTTGAAAAGTGCTTATCCACAGCTGTTTTCTTTTGTCGATTGCAAGTGAGTTAATTGATGTGAACACGAGTCCATTCGATTCGTCATAGGTCTGGTAAGTGTTTGTTGCGACGTTCCATCGCACAAGCCCAACCGGAGTGCCTACCCATGCGATGCTATCACTTTCAGCAACTACGGAATTCGCTTCATTCCAATCTTTGAGTCTGGTCCACTGACCCAATTGGGCGGCTTTGCTGTTTAACTTAATTCTAACAGCGTTTGCCGGTTCCTTCTTTACGGGGAAAATCTTTTGTGTGCGCGCTTTCTTAACTTGAGAGAAATTCGGCATGTGCACCTGAGCACTCAAAGGCAATACAATGCAGAGCGGCAAGACGTATCGTCTGGAACAGAACCATCTTATTGAATGCAGCATTTTACAATATACCTCAATCAATCCTGCTCAATTCGATTTCGATATCAGCCATGCTGCTGAATGGTGATGTTGCTGTGTGTGTACGATTGCCTAGAAATACAAAAACCTCTTTCATCGCACAGCGCGAATCCGGAGGTTATTGGTTTGCTATGTTACTTCCGCCCGATCCCCCGGGGTGACTAATGCAAGAATGTAGCAGTAATCGATAGGAGAATCAAGGTAAAAAGCTCGACATGACATCGGGCTCTCTTGTGTTATGTACGCCGACTAGTTATTTGAGACATCACCCAAATTGGTAAAATGTTGCAGTTACACAATGGCAGTTTTCAAGGGTAAACCGGAGAGCTTTTCAGCATAATGCCGTTCTGCAAATAGTACTCCGTTGTGAACACTTCCTCCTCATTTTCAAGGATTGCAGCGCACAGCGACTGCGAATTGTTAGCGTCAGTGAACCGTGCATATTTGGCCCACTTATACTTTGCAGTTAAAAAGCCTCCGAAAAACACTTCGTTGTTGCTGAAGCGAGAATGTCTACACCCGCTTTATATAGCGCCATGACGCTGGCAAAAGCATCATCGAGCTTTCCAGCGAGGTACACATTCATGCTGTGCGAGAGAGAATCAAGCCATTTCTTGTCGAGTCGGGACTTCACTCGTTCGTCGGCTGCGAGCACGGATGCATTATTGCCAACGGCAGAGGAGATCGTGACGAGGGTGGGGATAACAAACGCGCCGGAGGATGCAGTGGCTGAGACGAATTCGGCGGTCGCCTGACAGTCAAAAAAGATGTGTGCCAGCCCATCAACTCCGGCCGCAATGGCTCGTTTCCCTCCTTCGAGGGTCGTGACATGAGCGATCGCCATTTTGTTAAATTTGTGAGCTTCTTTCACGGAAGCTATGAGGGTTTCGTCATTTAGTACCGGAAGACCCGGGGAACCGATGCAGGAACCATCCTCAATAAAAATCTTGATATAGTCGGCTCCTTCAGAGACCTGTTTGGCTACAAATTTGGCTGCCTCGTCGGGGGTTGACAAAAACGGATAACGGTAAAAAAAGCGTAATAACAGGTTACTGCTTGAGCTCATGTATTGAGTCGGGTGGCCTCCCTTCGGCGTGATGCCCATCCCAGGTGAACGCAGATCTGCGATATCATCCCGTTCAGCGATCTTTCTCCGTTCCTTCTGCGACCAATGGCCGTTCATCTCCAGTTCTGTCGTAACACCAAACAACAACGCGTCATGAAGACAGATTAGATCAGTGTGTACATGGGAGTCAATGAGACTTGGCATCAGGGTTGCGCCGTGAGCATCGATGATGGTCGCACCGGCCGGCACCGAGCCGCCGACAGAACGGATGTGCGCTCCGTCGATCACAACTGTTTTGTCGTTAATGACGTGCTTGCCGTCGAAGACACGAGTGTTGGTTATGGCAGTAATAATAGCCGTTCTCCCTCTTTGCAGTAATTGAAAAGGGATATTCGCACTCTATACTTCGATAGACGATAATGTCTGTACTATATTGTAATTATTGGTCTAGGAATTTCTTCCGGTTACGCTGCAGTGAACAGTAAGCAGTAAATAGTAAGCAGTAAACAGTGAACAGTAAATTCAGTTGATCTGAAATTCAAAGGTACCTCTCTCGCGTTATCGGCGGGAAAGGGTGCCGGTGTTTTAGGCAAATTTATTGGTAAGCAGAGTCAACGAGATCGGCTCGATTAAGCGTAACTGCTATTGCTGGCCGGTCGTAAATGAAAATGTATACGGTGCGGGTAACGTTCGCCCTTGCTCATCTTTCATTCCCGTCCCTAATGTTACTGTATAAACCGTATTTGCACTGAGCTGCGAAGTTGAACTCAAATAGACATAATTGCCATAATTGACCCACGTTCCAGGAATCACTGGATTAATTGAGATTGATGCCTGAAAAGACAAAAAGTCGATCTCATTATTAAACTCAATGGATACACCGGGATCTCGAGATATACTAACCGCACCATTGGAAGGATTTATATACGTCACACGAAAGTATGGTTCAGGTGTAAATGAAAAACTATATGGAGTTGACAATGTATTACCGTTTATGTCCTTCAATGTCGTTAAAACAGTGATCGTGTATGTTTGGCCAATTTTCCACACATTCGATGAATCATATTGGAGAGAAAAAGAAACTACATCACCCGTGGGAACGGAGATATTATTGGTATCCATTCTCGCATAACCAGTATTCGTTGGTGATATTTGAATTGATTGATTCACTGTGGACACATTCAGTATTTTATTGAATCGTACAGAGATTTCATTGCCCAAATTTGATATTGGGCCGACTTGTCCGTTTGCCGGAAATGTCCAAAGAACCTTTAACGCAACGTTTGCGTCGGTAAGCGCATCGGTTCCAGGAGCGCCGGCAGGACCAGCAGGACCTGTCGGACCTTCACATCCCGAGAATAATAAAAAAGATAATACGACAAACAGTGAAATGTAATTTTTCATCTGTTTTTCTCCTTCGATATTTTGTTATTTATGGCGCTGCAAAACTTCTATCCGCATGACAGGTCGGGGATGTTTCTTATTCTGAAGGGATGCCTTCGGCATTCGCTACGCTCGACATGAAATTTGACAATGCAATATACATCGAAAACATTTTTGAGACAGCTTCTATATAGATAAGAACAATACTATTCTAATAAGAATAAGTTCCTTTTTTATATTCTCATGGGTCACCATCTATTGCAGAGGCACAGATTTAGGGACAGTAAACCTGGAATAATCTTCTAGTTGGCTGAGATATTTTTCCGGGTTATATTTCAAAAATGGAAATATTCCAAACAAGCCTCTGAATATGCTCAGTTTGTTCATTGCCATGCCGTATTTGACGTAATTCGGATCCTGAGATAAATGGCGCTCCTCGGTTCTTGCCCGGATAGCATAGATGATGTTCAGGCACAATAATAGTATTGAATTCCGAATCGCCTCCAAGGGACCTGCCTGTGAGATAAAAGGTATGGAGATCAACCACCACGAAAGATTCTTACTTATATACGCCGGATGCATGCAAAACCGGTAAGGGCCATTAGTCAGAATTCCTCTGTTGGTCAAGTTGGAGAATCGAATGCCAAAGGTGATCGTTGCCCACACATAAATAAATAACAATATCAGAATTGTCACTCCCCAGATTATATAGATAAGATGATTGTCACCCCACAAATTTCCCCAATAGTAGCCGTCATCGTAATGTAAATAATTGCCGGACGAAAAATTCCAGAACGGCTGGTAACATTGTAATGCGACGAACCAGCCTAACACGGTCGGCTCAGCGGTGCGTACCTGGCTGTCAAATATTTTGATCGTCATTAAATACCCCACTCCCGAAAACACCAAATCAACCGCAAAAATGAGGTTGTAAAAGTAATCGTACAGAGAGGGGAAGAAACTCATCGCCGCGGAAAAATCTGTGGCCTTGATATAATTAAGATTGTCGATCAAGAAGCAGAACATGAGCGGCAAAAAGAATAATTTCACTGCCCAGCCCAACATATGCTGCTGAATGACTTTGTTATCGGTTTTCTTCCATTGACCTAACAGCATCATACCAAAATGCCAGTAACCGTCGGAGGGTTCCACCAAATATTTATCAAGGATGACAAAATATGGAATACCGCCTACCAGCAGGATAAGAGCAACATATCTAATGAAGGTCCAATAATTGTCGTAAAAATCCGTCCGGTAAATGGGAAATAGCCAATAGATGAGTGAAACAAATCCTATCGTGCCGTATAAACCCACAATTTTAACGGTTATCCTTTTCGCATCCGCTGCATTTTTGAATTTGAAATTCAGCCCCGTTGACGGACGGTTATATGTCTTTAAAAAGATAAACTCAAGAATAATTATTGGAAGGGCCATCGCAAGCATGGCAAAAACAGCCGACTCCACGTCGGGTATGTTGTAACGTTTGATTATCGTGAAGGAATAGATGAGAATGGAGGCAGCAATCACGTTAACGGTCATGGAAGTTGGAGATTTAGGAAGAATCTCCTGACGCCTGGTAAATATGTTTTTCAGCATTCTGGGCCCATTTCTGGCAAACCATTTTTCCATCACCACGGCACATTTCTTTCATGGGTAATGGATATGAATTACAACAAGAATGAAGAACAGCTTAAAAGAAAGTACAAGAAGAATTACGAAGTTTTGAAAATTTGTGACCTATAAAGCCCGAGCCTGGCGACGAAGTATCTGAATGAAGTCCCCAACACACCCAATCCATATTTGACGCTTCTTATGAAATTAATTGACGATGCCTCCTGAAAATATTTTGTTGGACAAGTAATTTCTGCAATTTCAAACCCCGAATAAAAAATCTGGGCTACCATCTGGTTATCAAAGACAAAATCGTCGCTATTAACCTCAAAATTGATCGACTCCAGCGCCCTTTTTGAAAAGGCTCTATACCCTGAATGGTATTCAGAAAGTTTTTGATTCATCATCAGGTTTTGAATGAACGTCAAAACTCTGTTAAAAAAATATTTATACACGGGCATTCCACCTTTTAATGCTCCTCCGCCCAGGATACGCGAAGCCAGAACGACATCATAAACATCGTTGGCAATAAGGTATGTCATCGAATGAATAAGTTTTGGAGTATACTGATAATCCGGATGCAGCATTACTACAATGTCGCTTTTAAGCTCCATGGCCTTTTTGTAACAAGATTTTTGGTTGGCTCCATAACCCTTGTTTTTATCATGTGCGATGATGCACTCTATCCCAAGCCGCTGCGCCAGTCCGACAGTATCGTCTCCGCTGCAATCGTCGACCAAAATAACGTTGTCAACGATGTCATGTGGAATTTCATTAAACGTCGCTTCCAGCGTCTTTTCGGCGTTGTATGCGGGCAAGACAACTGTGATGATTCGGCTATTAATCATTTGTCAAAAGTTTTTGTTTTAGAGAAATATGTTCTCACGAAAGTAATCAAATGTTGTGTATTCCTCTCTCGAATATTCTCTCTTCACTCGCGGTGGCTGGCATACTTATTTTTTAATTTCTCATACATTTTAGAATTCTTCTCAGCTTCTTTCAACATGCCTTTCGTTCTATACGCATGACCCAGGTTGCCATAAGCATTCGCGTCGCGTGGGTTTAATTCTATTGCCTTTGTATAGTCCTTGATCGCTGTATTGAGATCGCCTTTTGCCGAAAAAGCGATTCCACGGTTGGCGTACGCCTCCGCATAACCAGGTCTCAACACGACGGCTTCATCATAGTCTTTGAGGGCGCCTGCAAAATCACCTTTAAGCAAATAATAATTTCCTCGGTTGTAATAAGCCTCTGCAAGGCCAGGTTTCAACTCTATTGATTTCTCAAAGTCCTTAACAGCGCTTTCAAGGTCGCCTGCATCTTGATGGGCAAGTCCCAAGTTGTTATATGCTTCAGCATAATTTGGATTCAAGACTATGGCTTCTTGGTAATCTTTAACGGCCACCTCACGGGAGTTCTTCGCCGAATAACAATTGCCCCGGTTGTAATACGCCTCTGCCAAATCAGGTTTCAACTCGATGGCCCTATCATAATCTGTGATCGCTCTGTCAATGTCACCCTTAGATTGACAGGCAAGTCCCAAATTGTTATAGGCTTCCGCATAATATGGATTCAATGCGATGGCTTCATCATAGTCTTTGACGGCATTCTCCAGGCTGTCCTTCGCTGAATAAACAGTTCCCAGGTTGTTATAAGCATCTGCGAAAGCGGGATTCAATTCGATGGCTTTGTCAATATCCATTGCAGCCTGATCGTAGTCACCTTCATCGCTATACGCTTTTCCCCGATTGTTAAAGGCGTCGACATAATGTGGATTCAGTTCGATGGCTTTATCATAGTCTTTGATTGCTCTCTTAAGATCGCCTTTTGCCGAATAGACACTTCCCCGGTCGTTATAAGAAACGGCATAATTGGGATTCAGTTCAATCGCTTTCGTATAATCCTGAATTGCCCCTTGAAAATCGTTCCTGCTATCCCTTGCATATCCCCTGTTAATGTACATTAAAACGTTATCCGGGTTTTGGGAGATAGAGTAATCATAAAAAGTAATTGGATCGGAATATGAAAGAGACTTTGTGAACGTTAAAGAAGAGAGTAAAGCAAGGACACACACGTAGCCACAATAGACTGCGATCTTTCTTTTTATAATTATTTCTTCAAGCCATTTCCTGGGAAGGCTAAAGAGCGCAAACAACAAGATGCCGATCAATGGAAGAAAAAGACGATGACTTAAATAATCTATAAATTCTATTTTAATTATAAGGGTCGGTACCAGTAAAACTATAAACCATGACAAACAAAACGCCCTTTCCTTTTTTGTTCTCTCTTTGTTAATGAAGAATATTACGATAATTACAATCATTATTCCGAGGCCGGTTAACGTATAAAAAAGAGAAAAATTGAAAAGCAGAGCTCCATCAAAAGGGATAAAAAACCTCGCCAGGGATTCGGGTATTGTTTGCAGATTTGATGCGAGTATTCTCAATCCGACATCGTTCTGATTTGATAAATTTCCTGTTGCTATGGAACGGAGCCAAAACCAGAATATCCCTGAAATAGTGTAAAGCACAATAGCGAGGAGATGTTTTTGTTCAAGGCGTGATTCAAACGAAAATATGAAGTAGTACAGAATGAAAAGAAGAGGAAGAAGTGCCGCAGTCTCTTTACAAAAGAGGGCGATTGTGAAGGCTAGCCAATGCAGGAACAAGTAGACCCATGTTTTCTTTTGGAGATATTCAATGAAAAACAAAAACGACAACAAAGAGAAAAGTGCCAGCAGCAAATCTCCCCTTGCGGGTATCCATGCTACGGATGAGATGAAAAGAGGATGAGCAGAATAAATCAATGTGCTAAACAACGCCAGCGTTGATGGTATTAAAAACTTTCTGAGCAAAAGAAAGAGTGAACAGGCTATTAAGCCCCAAAGCATCATGTCGGTGAGGTGGTACATCCAAATATTATTTCCGCCCGACAGCTGAATGTCGGTCATGTACGATAATGTCTGCAGGGGGCGATAAAAGTGACTATTCTCTCCAAGAAAGGCATCCGTTAGAAATACTTTCGGTGCATTTCTAACGTCAATTAAGAAATTAATGTGCTTCGAGATTATTTCATGATCATCAAAATCGATAAAGCCAAACCTAAGGATGTGCACGTAAAGCAAAACCGGTACACAAAAGACGATACTAGCCGGAAGGATGATATCTTTCTTGTTCTTTAATAATGCTAAAGTCAATTGCTTCAAATGTAAGCGTTTTTTGGAGGCAGCCAAATTCTTCATCAACGTATTTACGTTTTCATCCTATATACTAAAAAAGCCCTTTCTTAACAACTTGGAGACGGGCTTCCAGCGTAAAAGTCATCTACACAATTATTCCAATACGGCCGCCTTTGCCGTCAGTTTCTTCCTTCGATGCGGCCCAGTCTGTTCTGTTCCGGTTTACATGCCGAGACACACACGCAAACCCGTATCGTTGCCCTTTTGATTTGCTCCCCAGCTGCCCATCCAGAACGAGACCTTACAGGCTTCATCGCCACCGAGCCAACCGCCTCCCCTCCATCGCCGCCCTTGAGGGACGTATCCATTACTCTCGAGCCATTCCCAGCACCATTCCCTTACATTACCCGACATATCATAAAGCCCTAACTCGTTGGGTTTCTTGAGACCGACAGGTTTTGTTTTACAATGGTTTCCTTCTATCATGTGCAAGTTCCAATATCCGTCCAGGATCTTATCTCCGGAGTTTTTCCAATACCACGCTATTTCATCTACATCATCGCTTCCGCTGTAAGTGAAACTCTTGCTCATCTGTCCTCCGCCTGCAGCATATTCCCACTCCTCTTCTGTCGGCAATCGGTAACCGTTGGCATTTGCATTGATCGTTACCGTCCATTTTAAGCTATCCGTAGGATTCGTATTACGCGGATCTTTTTCATTCTTTTCTATATTGTAAATGGGTTTTAAGCCCTCTCTTAAACTCCTTTTATTGCAGTACTCAACACAGTCATACCAGCTTACTGTTTCTACCGGCAAATCGTCTTCTTTGAATGTTGATGGATTACCTCCCATTACCTCGACCCAATCTTTTTGAGTCACCTCGTATTTGCCGATACAAAAGTCGGATAATGTTATATTTCTTCCGTAGAAGTTGGACTTCGTGTTTTTAAAGGTTCCGCCTTTGACTAATACAAAGTTATCAGGCACTTTTTGAGAACAAGAGCTGACAACAATCATTATTGCCAACGCAAGGGAAAAGAATAGCTTTCTCATTGAAATGTCTCCGTTACTATGATTCCCGTCCCCGCACGACTTGACGACCACCAACAAATCGACTGGTTAAATTTCCCGAGAGCGTCAGCAGCAATATAGCAATTAACCGCGACCTTCTCCTTCCGGGCGCTCACAATAGTCCGAATCAAGCACCTGTTCCCGATCACCTCGATGAAGGGCATACGGCTTTCGCAGCGTGGGCATTCGAATATATCAATCTCATAGCTTTCGCTATCAGTCTAACCCGTGTCTTGCGACGCTCCTTCGCGGATGCCGAAAGCTTTTTTGCCTCCATCGCTTCAGTGTCGTAAAAAACCCCCCTTTTTTGCCGTGGGGAAAAGGGGGGTAGTATAATAACTCTTGTTTCTTGTTTTTACTGAACCGTGAGCGTACCTGTGTTTGCTGCGCCGTTGGTATCAACAATGTAGAGATTGTGAGTTCCGCTCGCGCCGTTCAGACTTGTCGATTTGTTCTGATAGGTGTTCCAGCCGCCGGTCGAACTGTAATTCAGCGTGCCGATCGTCGTTCCGCCTGTGCCGTCGACCCTGATGGCATACGAACCGCTTCCCGTCGTAGCCAAGTTAAAGTTAATCAGAGTCTTTCCGGAAAGGTTGACGCTGTTGAATTCGATCCAGGCCCCATTCGTCCAATTGCCGACTCCGCCGGTCCAAATGTTAAGGCCGCTGCTGTGGCTGTTGCACTGCCAAGAATTGAGCGTGATGGCTCCTCCTCCTCCGCCGCTGCTGCTGCCGCCAGAGCTGCTGCCGCCGGAGCTGCTGCCGCTTCCCACCGTCACATTAGCGTTCCCGCTGCTGCCGCCCCAGGCCTCTGTGGATACGATACAGTAGTTTGCACCGCTTACGCTGTGTCCAAGACTTCCCCACTTGGCCCAATGGTCACTCGGAACTATGCCGCTTCCGCCATTGCCGCTGCAATTGAACTGCTGAAATGGACCATTGCCATTAATGTTCGCTCCGTTGCAACTTACCGTGTTGAGAGTGTATGTACCAGTACTAACAGAGTATGATCCTGCGCTGTTACCACCGCCGCGTCCGATGTAATATTCCGTGAGCGGATTAGTCATCCACCCATAGACACCGAAATATTGAGCGCCGCTAGCGCTGCCTGTCCAGGTCAATGATTGACCGCTTGGCATTGGATTGTAGCCAGTACCCACAACAATATCACTGACATTGCTCCATGTGACTGAGTAATGCCCATTGCCTAAATTCTGGGCGTTCATTGTCCCGCCGCCGGCAGTCCAAGCTTGATAGTAGTTTGCGGCAGCGACTGCGGCAATCCCGTCGGTCTTAATTGGGTGGAAGTTGTTATTAACCTCCACGACTTGCGGTATTTTAGTAGCAGCTGCAGTGCCAACGGCTTGTTTGTTAGCTCCTTGCTGTACCGGTGATGTTGACGGCTCTTCCGAACATCCGATAAAGAATGCGCACAATATCACAACTAATATGCCCGTTAACATAATTGTAAATTTCATAAATATCGCCTTTTCAATTAACAAAGTATATTTCGTGAATTATGACTATATCGACTTAAAATTCCAATGAATTGAAAATTACTTCTTCAACAACTACGAGCTATTGCAATGCTTTGAATTGTAAAAAAATGAAGATGGGAAGGTTTCGGCGGGCTCAAACAGTGAAGAGGCAATTGCTGCACAGGCTGCAAACAACCTGCACCGTATATTCTCTTCACGGCATGGTGTTCTTGCATTATTACATCCCATTAAAAGATTATCAGGATGAAATCTTAAATTAATCCAATTTCTTGCTGGCTACGTATTAAAGATTCGGCTCTCGTGTAGATCAATTAATGTCCGGTTGCGAAACCGCTAAACAGATCATAACCATCACGTTGACTTGATCAATCGACGGCCGATGAACGTCCACAAATTGAAAGAACAGTCATAATTCTGTAAAAGTTTGTATCCACGATGCACTTCAAACAACAAAATATCGGTGTCGGCCGCGCTTCTTCTAGAATTGATTGGGATAACGAACCTGGCAGGGTAAATATAGAGAATGAGGCGGGTTAAATACCAGCCATTTTATATCAAAAACTAACCAAAAAGGTAATGGAGCAGTATTATTGAGATTTGTGGATTTTACGGTATTCCCGCAGACTCACTCCCTTTTCTTTTTTAAAGAAACGGGAAATATGTTCGACATCCGTAAAATAATAAAGTGAGGTGATCTGAGATATGGGCAAGTCGGTTTCAGTGAGTAATTTTGATATCGATTCGATCCGCACCTGTTGAATCTCATTATAGATGGTTCGATGAATGGTATTCCTGAACTTCTTCTCTAGAGCCTGTCTGCCGATACGGATTGCCCGCAGCATGTCTTTGATTAGTATCTTATTTTTTGCATTGTCCTTGATAAATTGTATCGCCTGGGCAACTTCTTTATCATTTACTGCAAGAATGTCTGAAGATTGCCGTTGAACTATATGACTCGACGTGGCAATTATTTTCCGGCCGTTCATTTTATTACCACTGCTCATCATCTTATCGAGTAATCGAGCAGCTTCAAAACCAGCGGATTCAGTATTTAACGCAATGCTTGAAAGCGGCGGATCTCCGAATTCACAAACCATCAGATCATTATCAACGCCTACCACCGCAACATCCTCCGGGACTTTTAGCTTCATTAATTTGCATACTTCCAGAATATCCAGTCCGCGGTCGTCGTTGCAGGCAAATATTCCAATTGGTTTCGGCAGGCCATTGATCCATCTGCATACGTGCTGCTGTTCCTTTTCCCAATCGTTCTGTCTGAATTTTTTAAGCGATATGTAGTTATAAGTCCTAATGCCGGCTTCATTATTGAATCGGCTGAAATATGATTTACGTTGTTCCGACCATTCAATGCTATCGTAACCGCAGAAGGCGAGGTTTTTGAAACCCTTTCCGATGAAATGATCGCTTGCCATTTTTGCAATTGAAAAGGAATCGGTAACTATTAACGGTATGTTCCTGGGGTATTCGGAACCATGCGGAGCAAATATTGTTGGAATCTTTAATTTCAACAACTCTTTTGTTATTAACGTATCACGCATTATGATCCCATCCGGTTTCCAGCTTGTCAGATGAGGGATTGATGATTTTAGATCTATCGGCTCTTTGTAAAATAGCCAGGGGCTGTTAAGCCGTGAGTAACGGACAATGCCGCTAATCAACTGTCTTCCGAATACGCGCGATGTTTCCAGAAGCAAAACAACTCTTTTCATATGATGTTATTTTTTGAAAAAAGTGTGTTTAATGTTTACAATAAAAGGACAATGTGATAGCTCCATTTGATCTACCCGTGATTTTGTGATAATGATAGTTTAGTACTTTATCAATATCAAGTATTGATAAAAAAAGGCAGTGCCTGAATTTAGGATAGTGTGACACTCGCTCGCACAAAGTCGCCAAGGCGCAAAGAGAATTGAAACGTTTTCCTTGCGGCTTGGCGTCTTTGCGTGATATTTTATCCTCCCGATACAAAAACCCTTTGAACATTATTCTAATTCAAGCATTACCCGACCATTTGACTTATAGGTGGTTTTTTAGCGATTTTTATAACGTAGGTTTTCCCGCACCTCTGCCGTCCCAAATATTGATCAGCACCGGATACTGCTTCCGCAAAGGGTATCTATGTAATTTTTTCTTGTATGCAGACCGAATCGATAGATAAATTGAGACGCATTATTGCGTTGAGCGACTTGCCCGATGAGCACCTTCAGTGGCTCGCCGACAGGCTCGAGTATGCTGAATACGTGGACGGCGCGCAAATAGTGAAGAAGGGGGATCCGGCGGACGTCATGTGGTTTATCCTCGAAGGGAGATTCGATTTCTACATGGACGTCAAACGGACAGCAGGTCTATTACTACAACTTCCAAAATGACGCAGTCACCGGCGGCGCTGGAGGACTTTTGCCTTATTCGAGAATGAAGGCCCCCCCCCGGGTTCGCGTACGCTGTCGGCAAAGTGAAGCGTTATACGCTTCACAAGAAGTATTTTCAGGATTTGGAGCAGCTCAACCCCGCATTTGTCCAGCGCCTCATCGGTTACATGACCGAGCGTGCGCGATCGTTCGCAACAACGCAAATGCAGCTTGAAAAGGTGAGCGCGCTGGGAAGACTTTCCGCCGGGATGGCCCATGAGCTGAACAATCCCGCCTCTGCGATCAACAGGATCTCTTCCGAACTGACCATGCGATTGAACCTCAATTATGAACTGACGGAGAAACTGCTTCGACATAATGTCAGTGCAGAATACATTCAAAGCCTTCGCCACACAGTCGCGGCAAAGACGTTCAATGCAGACAACAGACTCTCTGCGCTGCAACGCGTAGAACGGGAGGATGAAATCTCCGCATGGCTCGATCACAACGGCCTCCCCGGAAACTTGAAGGTGATCGAACCATTCGCAGATGCCGGCGTTACTCGCGAAGACCTCGATGCGATCATGGTCAATGAGACCAAGGATGCGCTGACCGACGTTCTTCTGTGGTTTGAGAACGTGCTCAGTTCTCAGAGAATGCTCAGAGATCTGGGAGAAGCTTCCAACCGTATCTCGAATCTGGTTGGGTCGATCAAGAGTCACGTGCAGATGGACCGTACGAACGAACTGCAGTCGACCGATATCCATGAGGATATTGAGAACGTACTCACCCTCCTGGGGCATAAACTGCGCGACAAACATATTATAGTACAAAAAAGATTCTGCGACAATCTCCCTCCCGTTCCGGCCTACATCGGAGAACTGAACCAGGTGTGGACGAATGTTATCGACAACGCAATTTACGCTCTCGACATAGGCGTTGAATTCATTGTTGAAACATCCTGCGACAGCAAGAGCGTTAACGTGAAAATCATCGACGACCGGACGGGAATTCCACCGGAGATCATGTCACGGATCTTTGACCCCTTTTTCACCACAAAGAAGGTTGGAGAAGGGACGGGTATCGGTCTTGACCTCGTGAACAGAATCATCAAACGTCACAACGGAGAGATCAAGGTGACCTCCACACCGGGCAGGACAGAGTTTCGCATCTCTCTTCCCATAACACAACAACGACAATCATAAATCGATGAAACATCCATTCATCGTTATCGTTGATGACGACGAGCAGGTCCTGAGAGCCATTCAGCGCGATATGAGAAGCCAATATCGTGATGACTATCGCATCATCGCCACTGAGTCTGCCAAGGAGGCGCTGGAGCTTGTCAAGGACCTGAAGCTGAAGAATGATACAGTCGCATTGTTTGTCTCGGACCAGCGGATGCCTGAAATGGAAGGGATTGATTTTCTGACGGAAGCAAAGGCGCTGTACCCCGAGGCGAAAATGGTCTTGCTCACGGCGTACTCCGACATCGAGGCTGCGATCCGGGCGATCAACGAGGTCAAGCTCGATTTTTATCTGCTTAAGCCGTGGAATCCCCCGGAGGAAAAACTATATCCGGTTGTGAACGATCTGCTGGAAGAATGGCAGGCGCTGTACAAACCCGACCATGAGGGCATCAGGATCATCGGTTTCCAGTGGTCGCCCAAGTCTCACATCCTCAAAGAATTTCTCTCCGGAAACCTCATCCCGTTCGTATGGATGGATGTAGAAAGCAATGCAGATGCCGAACAGTATCTGAAAAGCGCAAACGTGACACGGACGGATTCGCCCTTAGTGCTGCTGAAAGACGGCACATGGATGACTGATCCGCCGCTGCCGGATCTCGCCGCTCGCATCGGACTTCAGCGAACGGCATCTCATGAAACGTACGATGTGCTCATCATCGGTGCCGGTCCTGCCGGGTTGGCGGCGTCGGTCTACGGTTCCTGCGAAGGGTTGAAAACGATCCTGCTCGAGAAGAACAATCCCGGCGGTCAGGTGAGCAGCAGTTCGCGCATTGAGAATTATCTCGGTTTTCCGTCGGGTCTCTCCGGATCAGATTTCACCCGCAGGGCGATAGCACAAACGCGACGCTTCGGGACCGAAATTCTCACAGCGAAGGAAGTGAAAAACATCCGGCTCCAGGATGGGTATAAAATAGTTGAAATGACAGACGGTTCGGAGGTTCACACGAAAACCATCGTCATTGCCACAGGTGTGGAATACCGGAAGCTCAATATTCCGGGTCTCGACAATTTCACGGGAGCGGGTGTCTACTACGGGTCTGCGTCCGTGGAGGCGCACGCTTGCAAGAATGAGGTTGTATACATCGTCGGCGGCGGAAATTCCGCGTGCCAGGCAGCGATGCACATTTGCAAGTTTGCAAAAGAGGTGAACTTGCTGATCAGGCGGGAGTCGATAAACAATACCGCGTCCAGTTATCTTGCACAAAATATCGGCGCAACTCCGAACATCAACGTTCTTGCTCAAACAGAAATTGCTTTGGTCGAAGGCGGCAGCGTATTAGAAAAGATTACGCTAAAAAATTCCGTCACAGCCGAAGAGAAAACAGTCCCCGCAAAAGCGCTCTTCATTTATATCGTGGCAAAACCCGGCACAGCGTGGCTGGACCGTCTTGTTGTAAAAGACGATAAGGGATTCATCGTCACCGGCAGCAACCTGATGAATGAGCCGTCATTTCCTACCCATTGGAAATTAGACAGAGAGCCATTTATGCCGGAAACGAGCGTTCCCGGAATCTTCGCTTCGGACGATGTGAGATCCGGAGCCTTGACCGGCATCTCCTCGGCCGTGGGAGAAGGCTCGATGGCAATCCGGTTTGTGCGTAAATATTTGGAGGAAATGCAGAAAAGAACTGTGGGATATCGACCTGACTCAATACCACGCTCTGGAGCGAGTCGCTTCAGCTGCCCAAGGTACCGTGGAACTCTTCAACGTTGTTCTGGGTTTAAAGGCTATCTATAAAGCCTGTCAGCCGGAGATATTTCAGCAGGATTAGCGTTTTTCCCTATCAACTTTTTCACTCACATCACATTCCAGGAGGATAGTTATGCAAAAAGTACGGCTAACAACTTTTGCTGCACTGCTGTGTGCATTTTCCATTGCAGCATTTGGTCAGGACAAACCGACGTCTGGCGTCGCACAATCATTCCTGAAGCAGTCGAAGCGAGTTCAGGGACAGATGGAAGCCCTTCTTGGAGCGATCCCCCAGGATAAATTCAACTGGCGGCCGATGGACGGCGTTCGCTCGATCGCGGAGTCGTTCATGCATGCCGGCGGCGGAAATTACCTGTTGGCAGTCCCGCTGGGAGGAACGGCACCCAAAGGGTTTGATGAGTCTACGTACGAAAAATCTCTGACCAACAAAGCGCAGATACTCGAAGCTCTCCGCAAATCATTCGATACGATTAACGACGCCGTCCGCAATACTCCCGAGACTGATTACAGCAAGACCGTCAAACTTTTTGGAATGGACCTGACCATGCTCGACATCATCTTTGCCGCCGCGACTCATCAACACGAATTGCTTGGTCAGCAGATCGCCTACGCGCGAATGAACGGGATCGTTCCGCCGTGGACCGCGGAAATGCAGAAGAAAATGAAGGAACAAGAGACGAAGAAGTAAAACGTACCGGGAAAAGGAATAATTTGTCGACTGAATAACGAAGGCCTGTTAATATAATAACAGGCCTTGTGTTTTCGAAGAGGCCGGAATTTGAAGAGATCACCTGAGTAGTTCTGGATCCAACACGCTGGGTGATGAGCAATCAATATCCATTCTCCTGCTCGATTTTTGGTGAACCTGGATATAGCTATCAGATTAATGTGCATCTGCGTAATCTTTCAATTTCGAAGTAAATGTCATTCCAGCGAAAGTTGGCATGACACACATTTTTGTTCCGATATGCTCAAACATAACACTGCCCGCATCTGGGTAGTGTTATGATTTGAATAATGACTACCATAAGATGTTCCCAGAATGACATTCCTCAGGTCTTTGACATGTTCATTCAAATTAGGACACTACTCGCATCTGAGAGTAGTTCCCAATGCCGGAACATTTTTCTTGCCTTAGCAGATATATCTTCATATCAGGCGCCTTCTACTCATGAAAAATAAACTATTCATTTTACTCTTCATCGGTCTACGTTGGCTGTGTGCGGAAGGAGTTTCGGCTCACACAGACAGCTTGACTGGCGATGCAGCAACGGTTACTCACTGGTCAACGAACCTGAAGCTGTTTGTAAGTCAGGAATCCTACAGCTGGGACCAAAACGCATTCGACGATGCAGTCCTCGATACGAGCAAGCTGGTTATATCACGCGCCAGCGTCTACGGCGCCATAACGCTCAGGAATTCTTATTCGACGCGCGGGTTTGAAAACGAATGGAATATCGCCCTTGGCAAACTGACCGATCATGATGATCTCATGGTTCTCGACCTTGGCATCGGGGGAGTATTCGGCTCGATATCTAAAACGAGCGAGTCGAACCAAGTTGCATCGATAAGCTATTACAGCAATTCGCCCGGCAACCCGTTAAAACAAGGAACGGCAACGTACACCTACAGTATTGATGGGTCGTATGTCGGCGCGACTATTCCGCTGCTGCTGGAATGGAGGTACGGAATGAAATCCATTTCGCTGAATGCTCGTTTGGGCATTCTTTATCGGATTGCATCGGTGACGGTTGACAGGAAGTTATCAGCGAACGGATTCCCCCAAGATTACGACGTTACAGCGAATGAAGGGCGGTTTACTTATTTTAATGATCGCGACTTGACGGAAAATTTTAATCGCAAGGTGTCACAGCTTATCATCGCCGCAATGCCGTGTATCGGGATAAGCGCCCGCCTGCCGTTTACCTCCGTTGACCATGGATACGGTCTTATCGTTGGAGCCGATGTTGGATCGGCGGCACGGCTGTATATGGCAATATCCTATTGAGATGCTGCAGATACCCATCTCGCCTCTCAATAAGGTTCCAGGAACTCCTGTTCAGGGATGATCGCGATCTTCAGGGTTTTCATTCCTAAACTTCCTCCGTCGAGGTCGGCAATGTACATTCCTGCAGCATCCGGCAGTTGGTGTTCGTTTAGCAGCGGGGTGGTTTGTTGGAGTACGCGGCACAACGATCGGCGATCCTTCCGACTCGCAGCGGCGGAACGGAGGTGTTGAAAGATGGATTTTCCAATGCAGCCTGCGAGCGAATATTACAGCAACATCATTTCCGGTTCATTGCATAGCAAGACAAATTGAGCGGAGCGGCATTCGCCGAACGGAGAAATAGATGCCGAACATGGTTCAAAGGATGAGAATGGACAGTCCACGAAAGACGTTCCCAGACTGTTGTGACCTATGTGGGAATAGCATCCTGTTGTTCCTGATGAATTAGATATCTGCAAAATGGAAAACCCCGGTTCTCACCGGGGTTTTTCGTTCATGTTTTGTCCATCTGCGCCGATGGACAAACACAGGAAATGCAGTATGTCAGTTGAGCTTTGCCGGTGTCTGAGTCCGCTGGGTAACGGCCATATCATATAATGGGAACGTCCCGTCGCTGAGCGCTGTCTTGCCGATGCCATGCAATATGACTGTGGTGGCGGTTCAGGCAGTCTTCACAGAGTACAATCGATTAGCATTGATTGTAAATGCGGTAAATGCTAATATTCCAAGGCCCGTCGCATCTGCGGTAAGACAGGCGAACGAATTGCCGCTCCGCCGCGATACCGACGATGATGACGCCTAAGTTGATCACGAGAAGCTATTGCTGTCCTGTCGTAAACTCCTTCTAATTTGAATATTCTGAATAGAATGTGGTTGTCGTTTTAGTGTGTGTCGCTGAAAGTTCGAGATCCTGTGTACGACTCCAGACAGATCCCGCTTTGAAGAGAAACCTTTCTGGAGCTCGATTAACAAATGGAGTTTCTATAGATGCAGATTTCAAAGGGCTATTAACTTGTTCACCATCTGATTCACTCAATTAACGGCGAGGCGCTCAATTGCCATGCCAGCTTAGAAAGCATGCATTCGCCGCACCTATACGTGGATGCGATGCGCGCAAAGAGGATGTTTTACCGACGAGTGGTAAATCTGACCGCTTCGATGCTTCTTGCCCGTGTTTCGGGTGAAATTCCGTTATAGTATAATTTGAAGGTTTCAACGTAATAAGGATTTGTCATGCTGGCGGGAGCCCCGAAGGATTCGCTTTGGAACTGGCGCGTATGCTTATTTGAGTGAATTCCGCAGATCGTTGGAGTGGCGTTCACGTTGAACGACTGCCGCTTTCGAATATTGCAATGCTTGCTCTGGAATTTTCTTCTTCGGCACAATGTTAATTTCTGAAGAAAATCGCTTGTCCAGGGTGAACGGACAAATTATGGAATCCACTGTTCCTAAAGGACGCATCGAATTATGAACCCATCCGGAAATCTGAGCGGAATTAAGAACGACCTTGTTGAATTACTGCGCTCGGCAGACATCAGGGTCGACGGCGACCGCCCATGGGACATACAAGTCCACAACGAGGGATTTTACACACGCGTAGTACGGGAACTGACCGTCGGTCTTGGCGAATCATATATGGATGGCTGGTGGGATTGTGAAAACCTTGATCAGTTCTTCTATCACATCCTTTCCAGCCACCTGGACGAGAAGGTGAAACGTAATCCATCGATCATCTTTTCTCATGTTCTCGGCCGGCTCGTCAACATCCAATCCAAAGTTCGCTTAAAAAAAGGGATCGCGGAGACATATGACAAGGGAATCGACTTATACATGTCTTTTCTCGATCCGTATAACCAATACACATGCGGATATTTCAAGGACACCGATGACCTGGCGAAGGCGCAGGAGTTAAAGCTAGACTTGATATGCCGTAAGCTCAGCATTTCCCGGCAGGATCATGTGCTGGATATCGGCTGCGGGTGGGGAGGGTTCGCTAAATTTGCGTCCGGAAGAATCGGGTGCAAGGTGACCGGCATCAGCATTTCCCGGCAGCAGCTGGAGTACGCGAGGAAATTCTGCTCGGGGCATGATGTTGAATTGCTCGAAATGGATTACCGCGATCTGATGCAGGAGCAGTTCCGCAGCAAATTCGATAAGATCGTCGTCGTCGGGATGATCGAACATATCGGATACAAAAATTATCGCCGGTTGATGAAAGCGATCTCCCATTGTTTGAAGCCCGAAGGCCTGTTTCTCCTCCACACGATCGGGTCCAACGTTTCAACGACGAGTACGGAAACAAATCTCTGGCTGACCAAGTATATCTTCCCGCATGGCATGACTCCCTCGATGAAACAGATCAGTGCGGCGTCGGAAAACATCTTCATCATCGAAGACGTCCAGAACTTCGGCAGGTATTACGACCCGACGCTCATGGCGTGGGCGGACAATTTTGAGAAGAATTGGGAAAGCATCAAATCTCTGTACGATGAACGGTTCCGAAGGATGTGGAGGTATTACCTGTTGTCGTGCGCGGGAGCGATGCGGGCGCGTCACGATCAATTATGGCAGGTTGTTTTTACAAAGAAGGGGGCGGAAAAGATGTATCACTCGGTGCGGTAGAATCTTTGTCGACGCAGCAGAGTGGAGCAACGAAAGGCGGCAGGGTAGTCGTGATAATCTCACCCCCATCATTGTCATTCTGAACGAGTCCTCGACGAAGCGTCTATCTACGATTCTACGAATCGTAGATTCGTTGAACGACCCTACGGGTCATAGACCCTTAGGGAGTCGTCGACCGCGGAAGCGGGACGAAGTGATTGCCGAAGGCATCTCCCAAAGGGATCGCTTCGCGACCTTCGGGAGAATCCACGACAACACAACATTGCAGACGTACGCTGCTTCAGTGTCATGGACCCTTCGTTCTGCTCAGGGTGACATGCGGTTGTTGTATACACCATCCTTCTTTATAGATCACCTCGTTCCCAACGTCCTCGTTGGGAACGGAGTATTAGGAAGCTCTGCTTCATCATTTTCTATATGAAAAGAATGAAGCGTTCCCAAACAGAGTTTGGGAACGAGAAAAAAGCAGTGTAGACCCTTCGCTCCGCTCAGGGTGACATGTAGTTTTAGGTTTGAATGCATTCAAAAAAACACTGGGCTCGTCATCAATACCCGGTCATTTTGATGTTGGTTGGTTTTTCTTCGGTTCGTTCATTTTGAATTTGAACGGGATCGATACCCACACCGCCACAGGCTTTCCGCCCATTACTGCCGGTGTGAACTTCCATTTCATCGCGGCGTCGATTGTCGCCTGATTAAGAACCTCCGCATCGGATTTCAGGATGGCCGCCTTCCGCGCATTGCCTTGTTCATCAACCCAGATCTTCACCCAGACTGTTCCCTCAACAGCGTCTTTGCGTGCTTGCTCGGGGTACACCGGGCCGGGATATTTTATCGGCTGAGGCTGTTTTTCCACCGGGACAAAATCCGTCGGCGCCTGATCCTTTTTTTGCAGCGTAAAGAAACCGGCCGCTCTGTTTGTGCGGTCGATGGCGACGTTGTTCATTACTTGCGGGTCGTATCCGTTCGCTTCGGCTTTTAGTTGATAGATTCCCTCGGCAATGGAATCGATCATGTACTGTCCGTCATTCGATGTTACTGCGGAGAAGTTTGTCCCAAGAATCGTGACCCTGGCGTTTGCGATCGGTTCGCGCGAAGATTGGTCGATGACAGTTCCGACAACCGAGCGAAGCGTTTTGTGCTGACCGTCCATGTTTAGAACTTCTGAGAAGGCAATTCCCTGGCCCGTTGAATTACCATTCCCGGACGAAAGCGAATCCTGGCCGCAGGCCGTGTTGATAAAAAAGAGAAAAGAGAGGATGAACGTCGTTTTCATAGGTCACCTTAGTTAGATTTGGTTTCTGCAGGCCGCGTACCCACGACAACCACGGGGGGAAATGCAGTTAAATAGACGTACTCGGTTTGCGTGCTTTTGATCGTAACGGGCGGTTGTGTGAACCGCGACGAGATGAGAAAACTTGATAGAAAGAGCGCAAGTGCAACCGCCGCCGCGACAGGATAGGAAACGGCAAACGTTCGCTTCCACAACCGTGCTGCCGCCGGATCCATCTCACTTCTTACAAATTGCCGATTGTCCTGCAGCGCCGACTGCAGCTGCAAAACCGATTTCATGAACGCCCGGCACTCCGGACATTCTCCGAGATGGAAAAACATTGCAGACGTTTCAGCGCTGCCTGTTTCGCCGTCGATATAGGCGCTGATTTGTTCCTGTACTTCATCGCACTTCTTCATAGATTCCTCTCGTTAAAATATGGTTTCAACTTTTCGATCAATGCTTTACGCGCTTTGAAGAGGCGGGATTTCACGGAGGACACCGTTGCGCCGGTAATGCCGGCGATCTCTTCGTACGACATCCGCTCGTATTCTCGAAGAATGATCACCTCCCGATACGACGCGCTCAATCGCTGAAGAACGATCCCGACGACGTCTGTTCTCTCCTTCGCCAGCAATTCCTCTTCCGGCGAATTCCCCTCCCACACCATCGAGTCGTCTGCTGTAATATTCTTTTTCAACTTGATATCGGCCAGCGCTTCGTTGCGGGCGACGGCAAAGAGCCAGCTCTGCAGCGACTGGCTGTTGCGGATGTTTTGCTGTCCGGTTTGCAGTTTTACAAAAACATTCTGCACTGCGTCCTTCGCACGCTGCTCATCTTTCAATAACCGGGAGCAATACCGCAGCAGGCGTTGGTGGTGCCGGTTGTACAGCTCACCAAGCGCCTCGCGGTTTCCGCCGCGCAAAAGGTCCAGAAGCTCTGAGTCGGAGTTCGTTTCCAGGATAAGTCCTTGCTATTGCCTATAAGATGAAGAAAGAAGGGAAAAGTTGCTGTGGGGAAGGGAAGTATTTTTTGGGGATGTCGTCCATTCCAGAAGGGAGAAGAGCATTTCATGCACTGCAAAAACACAAAACCCCCATCATCAAGATCGAATCAGGAGGTACATGCTGTCGCCCCCCAATTCGAGCAATCAATCACGTAAATGTAACCTGAAGAGAGGGAAATTTCAACAATAAAAAAGCCCGGCGTCTGGTCTCGCCGGGCAGTAAATGATGACAACACTTTGTTTACTTCACCATCATCATCTTTTTCACTTGCATTTTCCCGTTAAACTCCAGCCGCGCAAAGTAGATGCCGCTGGCGAACCGTGATCCGTCGAACGTCGACTGTTGCACAACTCCCGCCTTTAATTGTCCGTCCACCAGTGTGGCGACTTCACGCCCGAGGATATCGTACACTTTCAATGTTGCCTTGCCGTCTTCCGGCAGAGTGAAGACGATCGTCGTCGTCGGGTTGAACGGATTGGGATAGTTCTGGCTCAGCGCAAATACTCTCGGGGCTCCCGTCAAATTGACTTCGATAACGGAGGAATAGGTGACCGATCCGTTCCGGTCGAGTTGTTTGAGGCGGTACGAATAATTTCCCGGGACCAGGTTTTGATCTGTGTACGAATATTGCTTCGGCGCGTTGCTCGTGCCTGCACCTCTCACAAGCCCGAGGTCGGACCATTGCGGGAGTGAATCGCTCATCGTCAGAGGCTGGCTGCTCGTTGATTTTCTTTCCACCTGCCACCCGGAGTTGTCCACTTCGGTCTTCGTTCTCCAGTGGAGTTCTGCGTTCTGCTGCAGCGCGGTCGCGAAGAACTGGTCGATCGTCACCGAGAGGGGAACGACGTTGCTTCCGAAAATGTACTCGCCGAACGGTGCGTTTGGCACCGCGATCGAGTCGCTATTATAAGTAGAAGCGAGAAGTGCAAAGTTTCCCAGACCGACACTGCTTCGGCAGTACACTTTAATATTCGCTGAGATCGGTGCGCCCGGCAATCCTGAAATGTTCGTGAACGTGAGCGTGTCGCCGGTGATCCCGTTTCCTGCGTGCGCCGTCACCCAGCGATAGCCGCTGAAATACTGCGGCGCAGTCCCGCTGAACATAATGCTGTCGGCTTGAGTGTTTTCATAACCGGCATAGGCGAACAAGGTGGAATCGACGCCCAGCCCCAGGACTTCTATGCTGGCATGTGTGGTACCGAATTGATATGCCGTATCGTTCTTCGTTATCGCCATGCCAACGCCGGTAAGGCCGGGGGGAGGGGATTGGACGTTCGAGCGAAATACCGGAGACGAAAGTCCTTCCCAGATGAACCATGTCCCGGAAAAATCGAATCCGGCGAATGAGCTTTGCTGATGAATTTGTGCCGAGCTCAAATTTGTTCCCCCCGCCGATGAGCTTTGTCCGCTTGCAGCTGCGCTCCAAAAACTGTTGGAGATCGAACCTGAACTCACTCCTGCAAATCCGCCGGCGCCAGAATCTCCCCGCACGGTTCCGAGCGAATAGCATCCGGCAATGACTCCGTCGTTGTTCCCCGTAAATCCGCCGACGCGGTTATTCCCTGTCACGCTGCCGGTCGCATAACTTGTCGCGACGCGGCTTCCAGATGAGACGCTTCCCGCAAATCCGCCGGCGCCTGTTCCCGCGAAGACTCCTCCGGTTACTGTCGCCGCTGCGAAGCTCATGGTTACGGAGCCGGAAAAAACGTCGCCGGTCAATCCTCCCACCGCATCGCCGCTGCCAAGCACGGTTCCGGAAACCGAGCAGCCGTCGACTTCGCCAAGGATCCTTCCCGCGAGACCGCCAACATATTCGTCTCCGATCACGTTAACATTCTGCAGCCGAAGACTCTTTACCGTTCCGTCGATCCTGCCGAACAATCCTACGGCGCTCGTCGATCCTCTGTTGATCGTCAATCCCGTAACGGTGTGCCCGTTGCCCTCAAACGTTCCGGTAAACGGCGATGCGTCGCTCCCGATCGGCAGAAAGCCGCGGTAGATGATCCCGCTGGCGTTCCAGGTCGCCGTTGCACTTGCATCGATATCGGAACTGACGGTAAAATACTTGTCGCGGTAACTGTTCACCGACTGGAGCTGGCCAATGGTCGATATCTGATATGGATTCTGGGATGTTCCCGCTCCTCCGGCAAAGACCGCCGTCGCGGGAGTTGTAAATTCAAACAGATCGTTGCGTGCTTTTTTATAGCCGACATTTGAATAACCGTACCCTCCGAAAAGCCAGAGATCGCCTTGCGCATCCATGGTATATGCGGAATACGCGTTAGCGCCGGGACTCACCGAATCTGCTGCGATCCCCTTCGTCCCATAGACTGGGTACATCGTTCCGGATCCGCCGCTGATCCACGTCCAGAGACGCGTTGAAGGGTTGAATGACCAAAGATCATTCAGCAAACGTTCGCTAAACGTTTGGTCGATGCCGTATCCACCATAGACAACCAATTGCGTATCCGATTTTATCCAAACCGCGGAACCTTTTCTTGAGCCGACTTCGTTGAACTGGTTGGCCGAGTTCTGCGCAAAGTACACGGAGCGCATATTCCCTACTTGATAATCATCGTTCGACGCCCAATACCAGGCCCATTCTTCGTTTGCTGGATTCCACGACCAGAGATCCTCCATTATTCTTCCGCCCGGATCCTGGCCGCCGAACAGAAAGAACTTGCCGTTCGATGCTCTGCAGAGGGAGAAATTGATGCGTGCCTCGGGATAATCGATTGTCTGGTCTGTGCCCGTCGGCAGATAGGCATAGTTCCCGTAGTCATCGGGATTCGAAACGCCTCCAACCCAGTATGTTAATGCGCTGTCCACAACGACCTTCCACACATCGGAGAAAGTACAGAGACTTCCGGTCACAAGACCGCCTCCGCTGAAGAGCCAGACTCGATCGCTGTCTTCTTCGACGTACATGCTCGAACCGTACCGGGCGCCGAGAGTACCGGTCATATTGAAGTTTGTTGGAAAGACGGTGTCATCGTTTTGAGATGCGCTGTTATTCTGCAGCTGGTACCATACCCAGCGGTCGAGTGCGAAATCATACTTCCAGAGGTCCGAATAGATATTACTTCCGTTGTCGATGCCTCCATAGACCCAGAGATCGCCGGTCGATGCAGCGAACCAGGCGAACTGTGACCGCGCTCCCGGGTCGTTCGTTTCGGATGGATAGCCTGATGTTCCATACACGGTGGAAGCGTTCGGCATATTCGAGCCGCGCTTCCACATCCATTCGCCCAGCGAAGGGCTGTATTCCCAGATCGTGTTATAGAAATTGCCCGAGCTGTCCTGACCGCCGAAGAGATAGAGATTCCCGTCCGGACCGGTCCACATGGCGGCGTGCTGTAGAGGCGGGGGCTGATTTGACTGCTGGAACTCTCCCCGCGTGCCGAAGTCGGGGACGATGGTGGATGTTGCGCTCCCCGAGATCCATGTCCATGATTGCGCGGAGGCGATCAGAGTAAAAGAGAATTCGAAGGCAATTACTAGAAGCCATCTCAAAAGCGAATTTATGCTGACCCTTCGACGCTCCCGTTCCGCTTTAGTGGAACGGGATTGCTCAGGGTGAACAAATTGCCCGTTCATCATGAGTAAGCGATCCCGCTCGAAGAGCGGGAGAGCGCATCGAAGGATACGATGACATGTTTTTAAGTCAGTTTCTACTATAACGCGGTAGAAATGTTTCATCAGGAATCCTTTGGTGATCGTGGAATATTCTACGGAAATATTTATTGGAAGCTTTCTCAAAAATCGTTTCGATGTGGAATGCATTTGTAATTGTCATGCTTCTCCCGCCGCTTTTCGGCGGGAGAAGCATCCATGTCATTGGACCCTCGTAGATCCACAATGCATCATTGTCATGGATTCTTCGCTTCGCTCAGAATGACAATGACGCAGCTGTAGTACATGAGCGACCAACCACCATATGTCGCCCTGAGCGGAGGGTCTACTTAGTTTTATTTCAGCAGCAGCATTTTCCTGACCTGCATCTTACCATTAAACTGCAATTGCGAAAAATAAATTCCACTTGCAAGCCGCGAGGCATCGAACACGGCCTGATGGTATTCTCCAGCCGCGGCAACTCCGTCAAACAACGCCGCTACTTCCTGTCCGAGTGTATTGTAAACCTTCAACGTTGCACGGCCGTCTTTGGGAACGGTGAATCGGATTGTTGTCGCGGGGTTGAATGGATTGGGATAATTTTGGGAGAGCGCTAATACTCTCGGCACTGCGTCCGGTGTAACTTCTATTTCCTGCGAGTAACCGAATGCACCGTTGCGGTCAATTTCTTTCAGGCGATAGACCAGCGCACCGGATATTCCGGAATTATCTCTGTATGAATACTTATGCGGACTGTTGCTCGTGCCGCTCCCCGAAATAAAGCCGAGCTTCAGCCATCGCGGCGCGATTCCCCCCGGCGTTGTGCTTGAAGAGTCTTTTCTGTCTACTTCAAATCCTTCACAATTCCGTTCCGTCACAGTTTTCCAAATCAATTCAACTTTCCCATCAGAAACAGTCGCTGAAAAATTTGCCAGCTCCACGGGAAGTGCGATGGTCGAACCGTTTTGCCAGGAAAGAAATGGATAACCATTGTTGATAACGTGATGCGCGATATCCATATCCCAATAATTATTCGTCCCGTTGGCGGTTTCAAGCTCGAAATCCCAGCCGGCATTTGTAAATGTGGAGAGCGTTCGCAGCGCGGCAGAAGTCTCCGGTGTCCCAGCGGCACTGCTGCTGGTGCTGTCGGTATCAAAAAATGAATTGGTGACGGTGCCCCCATAGTTACCTCCGATCAATCCGCCGTAGGTAGAAGTCGCGCTCACCTTGCTGACGCTGTAGCAATCACTGATGTCGGCACCCGAGTGGTTTCCTACCAAGCCTCCGGCGCCTGCGCACGAGACATGCACCCCGCCGGTGCTATAGCAGTTTGTAATTGATCCGGAAGTGGAATATCCGATGAATCCGCCCATGCTGTAATTTGAACCTCCCGTCACCGTGCAGCTGCTGAAACTTGTTGCAACCGATCCGTTGTGTTCCCCGATAAGCCCGCCGCAATCGCCGTACGCCGCGTAAACGCTCCCGGTACTATAACAGTTCTCAATGGAGGAACCAGCCGAATCCGTTCCCACCAATGCTCCCACAAAATCATATCCGGATACGCTGGCGTTCGTTACGCCGAGGTTCTTGATCACAGCGGTCGACCCGATGAATCCGAATAATCCCAGGTTATCATTCCCGCTTCCCGTCCGGGAAATAAATAAGCTGTCGATATCGTAACCCTGGCCGTCATACGAACCCGAAAAACGTTGTGCGGCACTGGACCCAATCGAAATAAATCCCTGCCCGCTGTTGTAATCGGCCGCCTTTGTCGGAGACGCATTGATGTTTTGAGTTTGAATAAAATAGACTCCCCCCAACGCAGCCGAGTGATTGTCTACGGTGTCTGCAATCCACATAAGATTTCCCAGCGAGGAGATTTGGTAAGGATTTCCCGATGAACCGTCACCCGCGGAGGGGCGTGATTCCGCAAGTGTCGTGGTGAAGCTGACCTCGGTTCCCCGTGCATATCCATGCGTGTTGACAGCGGCGACGCGAACGTAATACGTTGCACCTGAATTCAAACCCGAAGCCGATGCAGAGACCGGCTGAGAAGTTTCCCCCATCAACGGACTTTGCGACGCAACGATGCTATCCGTGTATGTTCCGGAGACATTTCCAAGGAGGAACCGAACGATCGTCGTATCTCCGTTCGGGTTAACGGAACCGTTGAACGATGCCGATGTGCTCGTGACGGCGGACGCGGCGCTCGTCGCTGCAGTCGGTAATGTAGGCGGCGGGAACGTCGTAAAGTTCAGTTCGCTGCCTAGTGACGAACCGTGCGAATTCGACGAAAGGACCTTGTAGTAGTATGTCGTGCTGGAAGCGAGGCCGGTAACATTTGCAGACACGGACGTCGCTCCCCAGGCGTATAAAGGGCTCTGGGACGCAGTAACAGTGTCCGGGTAATTTCCTGATACTGTACCATACAAGAATTTGACGGTGGTAGAACTTTTATGCGGGCTCACTGCTCCATTCAGCGTGACCGTTGACGAAGCAATATTCGTACTCGCAGAAGTGACTGACGATGGCGCACTCGCTACGTACTGCGACTGCCAGCTCAATCCTGGATATCCGCTGTTCACGGCTACGTCAATAGCCCAGGTGTTCGAAAAATCCCACCCCGCGTTGGTGAACGTGGACTGCGTCTTCATCTGCGAACTGCTCTCACCCGCGTCACCGGAGCCGCTGCTGGATTGTCCCGAAGTTTGCGTATCCCAGAACGAGCTTGATGAACTTAGATAGTTATAGCCGACGAGTCCGCCGACAGGAGAGCTGCCGCTGACCGATCCTTTGCTGTAGCAATTATTAATAGAGCCCAGAAAATTATAGCCGACAAGTCCGCCGACAAAAATGCCGCTGCCGGCGACATTGCCGGTAGCGTAACAGTTCGATATTTGCTCGCCGCCGTAATTACTTCCGCTATACCCCGAAAATCCCCCGACGTATTCTCCTCCAACCACATTCCCTGTGCTGTAACATTGGCTGAATGTAGAATACAACTGGTTTGAACCGTTAAATCCGCCTGAATAATCTCCTCCGCTGTCAGCACCTGTGGCATAGCAGTTGGCGACCGAGCTGCTGTTGCTATTATATGCGAGGAACCCGCCAGAATTGGTACCGGTACAAACGACATTTCCAGAGCTTGAGCTATTTGTGATTGTCGCGTTGTGATCGTTTCCACCTGAGAAGCCGCCCACACCGCTATTGCCGCTGACTCTCCCTGTCGCATAACTACTGTCGATAGAACTGGTCGTGTAATAGTTTTCGCCGATGAATCCGCCGACAAAACTCCCCCCGCTTATTCGTCCTGTGCTGTAACTCGATTTTATTTTTGAGCCATACAAATTCTCTCCCGCAAGTCCGCCAACAAAGCTGCTGGCGCCGCTCACGTTTCCTGTCGCATAGCAGTTGCTGATGGTAGAGATGGTGCTTTCGTTGTTCGTATTGCTGCCGATAAGCCCGCCGGCCCATCCGGCACCGCCGGTGATGGTGGCGCTGCTGTTGCTGCTGCTGATGCTGCCGCCGTCGCTATAGCCAACCAGCCCGCCGACGTAGTCGCTGTTTCCGGTGACGGTCCCGGTGGTAGAGCAATTGGAAACGGCAGCATCAAAAATTAATCCTACGAGCCCGCCTGTGTATTGTCTCCCTGTAACACGGGCGTTCAGCAAGCCGAGATTCTTTATCGTTGCGTGATAGATTTGACCGAACATACCGATGTAGTCGGAACTTCCCCTGGAAATAAATAATCCTGAAATCGTATGCCCCTGTCCGTCATAGGTGCCGGTGAAATGGGAGCCGTTTCCAATGGGAGAGAAACCGCTGCCGGAATTCCAGCTCGAATCGGAGGATGCGTCGATGTTGGCGGTTTGCGTAAAATATGCCCCCCACGCGGTGGAATATTGCGTTATCCAGTAAAGATTATTGAGCGAAGCGATAACGTACGGGTCGCCGGAAGTTCCGCTGCCGGACGGTAGTGTTGCCGTTTGAGAAAAAGAATTTGTTGAGCCGGCGAAAGCCAGGAACAAAATTGCAGCAGTTGTAGAAATTTTTCTAGCCATATATTTTTCCTTTCTATTTTGTTGAACGGAGTGAACTCCGAAAGCATCCGTTTTGGAGGATATACCGCCTTAAAGATTCTCCCGTAGGGATGCCTTTGGCATTCACTTCGCTTCGGTCCGTTCAGAATGACAATGATGGAGCTGTACTACATGAGCGGCAAGCCACCACATGTCACCCTGAGCGGAGCAAAGGGTCTATTTAGTTTTATTTCAGAAGCAGCATCTTCTTCACTTGCATCTTCCCGTCGAACTCCAAACGCGAGAAGTATATTCCGCTGGCAAGATTCGATGCATTGAATTGTACCTGATGACGTGATCCGGCGCTCGCTTGACCGTCGTACGCCGTTGCAACTTCCTGACCCAGCAGGTTGAAAATTTTCACCACTGCGCGCCCTGTCGA